>Ga0207695_10001067_pt1 | contig 47991 bp, 41 predicted proteins | sample KBSC54metaG_FD_184354 | JGI IMG/M metagenome (GOLD analysis project Ga0207695, IMG submission 184354) | Corn rhizosphere microbial communities from Kellogg Biological Station, Michigan, USA - KBS C5-4 metaG (SPAdes) (version 2) | ecosystem: Host-associated > Plants > Roots > Rhizosphere > Soil...
GTAGCCCGCGAGTTAAGCACCGGAAAAAACATCTTCGTAATATTTGATGAACTGTTCCGCGGTACCAATGTAAAGGATGCCTATGAAGCTACCATAGCCATTACCTCAGCATTCGCCAGAAAGCGCAGCAGCATGTTTATCATCTCCACGCATATCATCGAAGCCGGGGATGTGTTAAGGGGGCGTTGTCCTAATATCAGCTTTAAATACCTTCCCACCCGGATGAATGGCACTATCCCTGTATACACCTATACGCTGGAAACCGGCATCACCGATGATCGCCACGGTATGATCATCATCAACAACGAAGGTATTCTTGAACTACTAAAGAAAGGAAAGGAGGCGATTGCGATATGAGTTTTATAGCCGACAAACAAACGCTGGAAGACCTGAATTTATTAGGGAAATTTAAACAGCACTCTATTTTCAGCTTATTCAATAAGGTGAATACCGCAGGAGCCGAAAAGTTACTGATCGGGATGTTCCAAAACCCGCTTACTGATCCGGCTGCTATCAACAGCCGCAGCGCCATATTCAGATATTTTCAAAGCAAGCAATTGACCTTCCCCTTTAACAATGAGCAGTTCGGCCTGGTAGATAATTACCTCAGCGGCAGCAGCGGCAGGCTTTACCTTACCGCCTTAGGCTCAATGGCGAGGAAAAAACTATTAGGCTCCATTGTAAGGGATGAAGAATATCAAAAACTCCAGCGTAGCTTACAGCAAACTATTGATCTGTTAAACAAGTGCAAAGCATTCATCGGCCAGTTTTCAGATGACAGGGATAACCCGTTTTATGATGAAGTCCTTGCTGCAAAAAATATACTGCACGATTCCAGGCTGCAATGGCTGGCATCGGAACAAAGCGGGAAACTGTCCTTAACAAAAATGGCCAGGTATGACCACTTGCTCAGGTATACCATGGAGGCAGAATTAGCAACGCTGATCGAAACCTTTTACCAGCTTGACCTATATATTTCCGTAGCCAATTTTGCACGTACCAAAGGGTTTGATTATGCAACTGCTTTTCCTCAAAAGGACAACCTGCTTTCAGCTACTGATGTCAGGCACCCCGGCATTGAAAAAGCCATAGGCAACCCTGTTTCCTTCCATCAAAACAGCAATATGATCTTTTTAACCGGGGCCAACATGGCGGGGAAGTCCACCTTCATGAAGTCGTTCGGTATCAACGTTTACCTGGCCCATATGGGGTTCCCGGTCGCTGCAAAAGAGATGAAGTTCTCGGTAAAAGAAGGCATATACACGTCTATCAACGTACCTGATAACCTGAACATGGGTTACAGCCATTTTTATGCTGAAGTATTAAGGGTAAAAGATGCAGCGGAACAGGTAAGCAGCGGAAAAAGCCTGGTGGTGATATTCGACGAATTGTTCAAAGGTACCAACGTAAAGGATGCTTATGACGCCACATTAGCGGTAACTGCCGCCTTTAGCGAGTTCAGGGATTGTTTGTTCATTATCTCTACACACATCATTGAGGCCGGCGAAGTGTTAAAACAGCAGGACAACCTGCAAATGCTGTACCTGCCCACCATTATGAACGGGAATGTACCGCAATACACCTATCAGTTGCAGCAGGGCATCTCCAGCGACCGGCATGGTATGATGATCATTGAGAACGAAGGTATTCTGGAAATGCTGATGGATGAATAATCATCATAAAATATTAAATACCAATAGTAAATAAATATTAAATGAAAAGAACAATAATATGCCTGTTGGCTGCATTGCCTGTTTTTGGGTATGCCCAAAACGGCCAGTATACCATCAAGGGAAAAATCAGCCAAATGGCCAATCAGGGCAAAGCGTATTTAGCCTATGGTTTAGACGGTAAGTATGTGAGGGACTCCGCAATAATAAAAAATGGTGAGTTTGAATTCAAAGGGATCATAGCAGATCCTGTACACGCACAATTAACTGTCGACCATCAAACTAAAACCATAAATACGGGCTATGATATAGTAACCTTTTATTTAGCGAAAGGAACTACTAATGTGTTGACCAGTGATTCTGTAAAAAATGCGAAGATCACCGGCTCGCCTATCAATACGGAAAACCAAGAATACCAGGCCGCTATTTCAGTACCGCAAAATGTGATGCAAGAACTCGCTAATCAATATCGGGCAGCTCCTGATTCGCAAAAGAACGACCCCAAATTTATGGATACCCTTAACCAGAAATTTGACAAGGCTTACGGCGAAAAGAAAGAGGTTCAAAAAGAATTTATCAAAAAGCATTCTGAGTCCTATTTAAGTTTGATCGTATTAGAAGAAATGGTAGAGGATGCAAAAGAACTGGATGTAGCAACGCTTGAACCACTTTACAAAAATTTATCTGCCGATGTACGTAATTCCGTCAACGGCAAAAAGTTTTCAGCATCAATAGAAGTGGCGCGTGTTACATCTATTGGGGCAATTGCACCTGATTTTACGCAAAACGATGTAAATGACAAGCCGGTTAGTTTAAAGGAATTTCGTGGTAAATATGTCTTGCTTGATTTTTGGGCATCATGGTGCGGCCCCTGCCGGGGTGAAAACCCAAATGTGGTAAAAGCATATGATCAATATAAAGAGAAGAACTTCGCTATTTTGAGCGTTTCTTTAGACCGTCCGGGAAAAAAAGACGCATGGCTGGCTGCAATTAAAGCCGATGGTTTGGAATGGACCCAAGTATCTGATCTGCAATTCTGGAATAATGCGGTAGCCAAACAGTACGGAATAACCTCCATACCGCAAAACTTCCTGATCGATCCCACCGGGAAAATTATAGCAAAAAATTTGCGTGGTGATGATCTGGAAAAAAAACTGGCCACCTTGTTCAATTAATAAATACAATGTGAAGCTGTTTTTTGATAAATCACACTTTAACAAAATATAAAATAATCAGGGTGTATGCCCGGAAAAACTGTAAAATATTACTGATTAATCAGTATTTCCCATAAAATATACGGTTTTTTTGATAGGTCTTGTTACTATTATTTGCTTTGATGAGTTTTATAGAATATTAAATCAAATAGAACAATATTCCGATAGAGAATTTCAATAAAAAAATATAGAAAAAAATGAATATGAATTTTAGAATTAGATCAATAGCAGTGCTGTTGTTCACGTGTTCAACATTATTTGCACAAACTTCAAAAAAGCCTGCTCAGGTTCTGCCTCTTGACCCCGCCGTCCGCACAGGTAAACTGCCAAACGGCTTCACCTATTATATCCGCCATAATGAAGAACCGAAGAACCGGGTATTGCTGTATTTGGTAAACAAAGCAGGCTCGGTGCTGGAAGATGAAGACCAGCGCGGGCTGGCCCATTTTATGGAGCATATGAGCTTTAACGGTACCACCCATTTCCCGCATAACGAATTGGTAAACTACCTGCAAAAAGCGGGCGTAAGATTTGGCGCGGATATTAATGCCTATACCAGTTTTGACGAAACGGTTTATCAGTTACCGCTACCGACGGACAAACCTGGGCTGGTGAATACGGGTGTGGAGATAATGCGCGACTGGGCGCACAATGCGACACTTGACCCGGCAGAAATAGACAAAGAGAGAGGCGTGGTGTTGGAAGAAAAGCGATTAGGCAAAGGCGCCGGTGAAAGGATGCAAAGGCAATACTGGCCGGTAATACTTAATAATTCAAGATATGCAGTGCGTGTCCCTATAGGGCTCGACGCCGTGTTGAATAATTTTAAAAGGCCCGTTATCGCCCGCTTTTATAACGATTGGTACCGTCCCGATCTACAGGCATTGGTTGTAGTGGGCGATATTGATGTAAACGTGATGGAGCAAAAGATAAAAAAAGAATTTAGTGACCTGAAGAACCCCGTGCACGAAAAAATGCGAACCAAGTATACTGTGCCTTTGGACGGCAATAACAAGTTTATTGCGGTAACGGACAAGGAAATGACTTCAACCGAAGCCGAGATCATGATAAAACATAAGGCCCCTGAATTGAAAACAGTAACTGATTACCGCAACGCCTTGATACGTGGCCTCTTTGACCAGATGTTAAGCGAGCGTTATGCGGAACTATCAAGGAAATCCGATCCTCCGTTTATATCAGGAAATGCCGGTATATCCGGCTTTATAGGCGGCCTGGATGCCTATGACGCCAGTGTGCAGGCAAAACCCGGTGAACTTGAAAAAGGAATAAAGGCCGTGTGGCGGGAAACAGAAAGGCTGAAACGCTTCGGCTTTACGCCAACAGAACTGGCACGGGCCAAAACCGCTTACTTAAACGCGATAGAAAGCGACCTTAAGGAAAAGGGCAAAACCAATTCGGACAGCTATGTGAAGGAATACCAGGCATATTTTTTAAAGGGAGAGGCCGCACCGGGAATCGAAAAGGAATACCAGTTGACCAAAGCTGATATGCCCGGCATTTCACTAACAGAGGTTAACAACCTTACTAAAACTTATATTACAAGTACCAACCGTGACGTATTGATCCTGGCACCCGAAAAAGATAAAAGCAGCCTTCCTAATGAAGCTAAAGTAAATAGCTGGCTTAAGGCTGTAGAAGCAGAACCACTTACCCCCTACCATGATGAGGTGAGTACCAAACCTTTATTAAGCACAATGCCTACTCCCGGTAAAATTACAAGTGAAGAGCAGAATAAAGACCTCAACGTAACTACTATTACTTTAAGTAACGGCGTAAAAGTATTATTAAAACCCACCGACTTTAAAAACGACCAGATCGGTTTTAGCGGTTTTGCACCAGGTGGAACTTCGCTATATAGTGATGCAGATTACCAATCGGCAGCAAATGCGGCAGGCATTATTGCAGCAGGCGGCGTGGGAAATTATAATACAGATGAATTGAGCAAATACCTGGAAGGAAAACAATTGGGTGTAAATCCTTACATCAACGAACGTTTTCAGGGCGTTAGTGGCAGCTCGACCCCTAAAGACCTGGAAACGGCTATGCAAATGATCTACGCCTATTTTACTGAACCCAGGGAAGATACGGCCATATTTAAAGGGATTATTACACGCTCTAAAGCTGGCCTTGCTAACAGAAGCAATGACCCAGGCAGCGTATTCAGCGATACGGTAAACGCTGTTATGGGGAGCAACAACATCCGCAGAACAGGGCCAAGCCTGCAAAAGCTGGAAGCAATAAACCTGGACAGGGCATACCAGATATACAAGGAACGTTTTGCCGATGCGGGCAACTTTACCTTTACGTTTGTGGGCAGCATTGACATGAACACCATTAAGCCATTGCTGGAAAAATACCTGGGCTCACTACCATCGACAAACCAGCATGAGCAGGCAAAGGACCTGAACATCCACCCCCCTGCAGGCAAGATTGAAAAAACAGTTTATAAAGGCAGTGAGCCAAAAGCGACCGTTTACCTGGTATATACCGGCAAATATGATTACAGCCCATTGAACAACGTAAAAATGGAAGCAATGAAAGAAACACTGGAGATCCGGCTGTTAGAACGCTTGCGTGAAGATGAAAGTGGCGTGTACAGTCCCGGAGTTTTTGAAAATACATCAAAGTTGCCGCAGCAGCGTTATAGTTTCGTTGTCCAGTTTGGCTGTGCACCTCAAAATGTAGATAAACTTATTGCTTCAACCCTGGATGAAATCAATAAGCTTAAAACAGATGGCCCGCCGCAGGAAAATATAGACAAGTGGCGCGCCGAAGGGAAAACCAGCTTTGAACCTCAACTTAAAACCAATAGTTTTTGGCTTGGCTACATCACCGGGCAATTGCAAAACCAGGAAAATATGGAGCAAGTTAACGGCTATATCCAACTGCTTGATAAGGTAACACCATCAGATATTAAAGCTACTGCAAACGAATATTTAAGTGGTGAGAACTTTATAAAGTTAGTGCTAAAGCCTGAAACTAATTGAGAAATAAATCAGATCATTACAAGCACGAAACTTATTGTTAAGTTTTTAAAATACTCTTCGTTCTTTATATCAGTTAATAGTTAATTAAATGAAAAGTGCCCCGCCAGGAGACGGGAGCACTTTTTTAGTTTTATAAAGTATGTGATTTAAAGAATTAATGGAAATAACACCTTAATAGCAGATTGCTATAACTGGCAGATATCTCAAAATAAATATCGCTAACTTACTTCTAAAACAAAAAGCACCTACATTTTTCATGTAAGTGCTTGATTGCTAATGGTGGGAGTTACTGGGTTCGAACCAGTGACCCTCTGCTTGTAAGGCAGATGCTCTGAACCAGCTGAGCTAAACTCCCGTTCGTTAAAAGTGCCGGGTAAAGCGAAATTTGGCTGTTTTTGCCTTTATATCGCTCGTTATCGTCCAATGCTCTGTCGGCTTCTATATCCGACGGAACAACTACCGGGATAATAATATAGCCATACTTTTTACCGGGTGCCCGGCGCATCACCCGTCCAACGGATTGCACCACATCTACCTGAGAGTTTCTTGCGGATAGGAACATTACCGCATCTAATGAAGGTACATCAACCCCTTCGCTTAGGCAGCGTACGTTTGTAAGTATTCGGCACTCGTTATTTTCTGTCTCAGCTTTTAACCAACTAAGCAATTCATCCCTTTTTGGAGCCGACATTGTGCCATCAATATGCTCAGACGATACCGAAACCATTTGCTCTCTCTTATCGGCGGGCAGAGAGCTTGTATAAACTTCCGTCGTAGAATTAAATGTGTCCGTAATTTTTTTTGAGGCGGCTATGCTTTGGCAAAATGCTACAGCCCTGCGCATCGGGTTAGGGTCAGTATCTTTTATAATACCCTCGTCACCTAAAATTTGCTTAGATAAAGCGTTGATACAACCAATTAACTTAGAAGCATCGTCGGTATTTATTTCACTTTCATACCCGGCTATCATTTTTTGTATAGCTGGCGGAACATCCTTATCGCTAAGTGTTAAAATCAAAACCTTATAGTCAGTAAGTAAGTCTCTTTCAACAGCTTCACCAAAACCTATTCTATAAATTTCGTCACCATATAATTTCACATCGTCCATAGAGCATAAAACCGCCTCGGCTTGTGCTGCCTTGCTCTTGGTATCATCGCTATACAAACGTGGCGTGGCTGTCATATAAAGTCGCTTGTTTGCCTTTATAAAGGCATTATCATGGACTTTTGTAAAAGCAGATTCATCTTCTCCTGCTAACGATACCCCGGTAGTACGGTGTGCCTCATCGCAGATAATTAAATCAAATTCATCAAAGCCATCATTTAGTTTCGTTAGTTCTTTTTGAGCCTTTGATATAACTTCTATTGATTGATAGGTAGAGAAAACCACCGTTAATCCATTATTACCGCTACCTTTTATTTGATTAAATTGATGAAGAATCTCACTGACGTTAGTTGAGGCTGGCAAAGCTAAATCGACTACACTAAAACCATCACTATCGTCATGCTGTGTTTTCTTTCGGCTTATTTCGGGGTCGGAACAAATACAAACAGCGTTGATAGGCTCCATTGCATGTGCTGACCATTCTCTAAGTGTTTGCCCAACTAAAGCAATAGAAGGTACTAAAAACAATACCAGCCCTTTGCCTTTAGTCTCATTCTCAGCTATACGAAGAGAAGTAAATGTTTTGCCAGTACCGCACGCCATAATAAGTTTGCCCCGGTCATTTGCTGTAAAGTGTAAGTTGGTTTTTTGTAAGGCTTCTTTTTGATGTGCTTTGATAGGGTGCTTTGCCAAACGAGACCCTTCACCATGCACGCCTTCTTCTAATTTTGTCCAATCAACCGGAGCATCTTGTAAATCAGATAAGTTGATTCTCGTAACCGGAGGATGTTGATTTTTTATTGCTTCGGTGGCATTTGAGCCCCAATGATTTGTGGTAGAAATCCAAAGCCTATGAGCAAAACCAGTAGTTTTTAAGTTTTCGTCTTGAAACTTACGGCTTGAAGTTGAAAGGAATGAATCAACGGCAGGTTTATCAATTATTGAACTCTCTTGATGACACTTACACTGTATTGCCCAATAATCGCCGTCGTGCGTCATCGAAACTAAATCAATTCCTGTATCGCCGCTACCTAAGTCTCGTTTACCCGGAAATTCGTTCCATAACCAAACTTTTTTGAATAAGTAAGAATACTTAGGGTCTGTTTGGAGGTATGCTTGCATCAACCTTTCAAACCTATTACCCTTATCCCGTTCTGAAAATGATATTTTCCTGTATTTGTCAAGTATTTTGTTAAAGCTCATTTTCAGTTCGTTAAATAATAAAGTTGACGGTTCCGTTCTAAATAGTTCAAGTAAGCTAAGTTATTTTAATTGGTGGAATTTATTAGAATTTTTTAGTCGGGGGGGGTAATCACACAACGCTAATAAATGTGATGGATTTTTCGCAAAAAAAAATTTGAAGAAAACTTCATAATTTAATTAACTGGACGTGCTTTTAAAAGGTATTTCATTTCCATCGAAAAATAGGTTGCGATTCTCGGAGCAAGTCCCACAGGGAATGGGGGCGGGATAAAGGGTGGGTGGGTAAAGGGGATACTCCCCCACTTAACCACCGGGGCGTAAGGGGTGGATATTGTTTTATAACACTTGAAAGTCCCGGTAATTTTTCGTATATTGTATGTAATTAATCAAATCATTAACCCGGTTGGGTTGCTGGAAAATTTGCAAACATTTGCACGCACTTTGAAAGGACAGGAAAGTTAGGAGCAACAAAAAACCCCTCAGAAGTTAATCTGAAGGGTTTCTAAAGTGTGGGAGTTACTGGGTTCGAACCAGTGACCCTCTGCTTGTAAGGCAGATGCTCTGAACCAGCTGAGCTAAACTCCCTTGTTTTGGGATTGCAAATATAGGTTTATAGGCGTATTCTTCAAAAAATAATTTGCATTTTTTTTCAATGGGTTTTTTAGTCATATTCCTCTTACTTTTTTTTGCACTTAACTTATTGAGTGCGTAACCTTTGCGCTATTATACACGTAAAAAGTAAAAACATTAACCCATATAAAAAAATGAGATCACGCGTTTACACTTTTCTGGTACTTTTTTTTGCTTTAACCCTATTAAATACCGCACAAGTAAAGGCTGATGCCGGGGGAATACCAAATGAGCATAGTAACTCAAATAAAGATAAAGACCATGATGATAAAGATAACAGCGATAAAAACCTGCCCATAAACACCGCCCTTGGCGCTTTATTGATAGCAGGCGCGGGTATTGGCGTTATGGCTATTAAAAAAGCTAACTCAGTAAACAAAGCCGTATAATATTGATTTTTTTAGTAAATAAGTGAGATAGCCCGCAGATGAATTTCCGCGGGCTTTTTTATATAAATATGTTTGGATAAATATAATTATAGGCTATAATAAATAATATTAAAGTAACTATTATATTTAAATAACCGTTTAATCTGGTTACTATTATTAAACCCCCGCAATGTCTGTCAGTTTACCTGTTGCTAAAAATAGGAACCATACTATCGACCTGCTACGTTTTGTATCGGCAGCTTATGTGGCGCTTTTTCATTTTAACGCCCCCCTGCAATTTAACGACGACTGGTATGCTGATTTTTGTAACAGGGGAAAATTGGGTGTGCCTGTTTTTTTCATCATCAGCGGCTATTGTATCCGCCTTGCCCATAAACATACTAAAACACCGCGCGAGTTTATCATCAGGCGGCTTTTCAGGATATTCCCGCCTTATTGGTTCAGCTTGTTGGTTGTGGCGCTATGTATTTTAATACTTAAGATCATTACCGGGCACAATTCAGTAGTAACGTTGCCAAAAAAGTTAGATGAAATATTAGCTACCCCATTTTTGTATACTTACCCGCTATCAAATATTAAAGTAATTAACCTGGTATATTGGACACTGCCCTATGAGTTATTCTTTTATCTTATTATTTCCCTGGCAATAGTCCCTGCGCCAAAATGGCGTATAGTTTTGCCGTTGGCGTTAACAGCCACTGCTATAGTAATACCGTTGCAAACCACAGGCCTGTTATTCTTTTTTAACGAATTACCAACTTTTATGCTGGGTTATGCCATGTGTATTTTAATTGATGAAGGGGCCCAATGGCCGGGCGTTTTGCTGTTTTTGCTATCAGCAGCCGGTATATACCTAAAACACCCTGAGATGGGCTATCTAATCGCTTCGGCCATAGCTATTGGCTGTATATTTATTGACAGCAGGAAACCCCTTGGGAATAATGTTTTTAGCCGCCTGGGCGATATTTCTTATTCCATATATCTGCTGCATGTACCGGTTTGTGTGTACTTACTAAACTTTTTGTATAAGATACAGGCAGTTCGCCAACATATTATTTTAACTATTGTGGTTGATATTTTTCTGATGCTGGTAATAATATTCGTTTCGGCATACGCCTATAAATATGTTGAAGCACCTTCGATAGAATGGGGCAAAAAGTTTTCGCGCAAGAAAATGACCACTTAGCTTTTGAACGATTTCAGCTTATCAATAACCATCCCTAATCTAAAGCCTTTGGGCCCTACGCCGTATTTCTTTTTAAAGAATTTTGAAAAGTAAAACGGCGATTCAAATCCTGTTTTATGGGCAATCTCTTTAAAATTAAGATTAGTGGTACTCATCAGCTCAATGGCCTTTTTAAGGCGGATATCAAGATAATACTGGTTGGGCGATACATCTGTTAGCTTTTTGAACGATTTGCGAAAAGCCGAGTAACCCATAGGCAGCTCTTTTGCTATATCTTCCATATCCAGTGGTTTTTCAATGTTTTCCTGCATCAGGAATTTTGCCTTTTCAATCAGGGTAAGCTCGGGGTTGGCGGCCAATACTTTGCCGCTTGATACCGTGCTTAACAAACCCAGCAATTGCATAGTAATGCCTGAAATGATCTGCTGGTAATTAAAAGCCGATGAACTTACTGTAGAAAGAATTTGCTGGAAAAGATGCAGCACGCTTTCGTTTACCGCTACATGAATAAATGGCGATTCGGGCTTAAAGAAGCTGTTCTTCATTATTTCATCAGGGTAGAAGCCTTTAAAGCCTACCCAATATTCTTCCCATCCCGATGCTTCATCAGGCCTGTAGCGGTGCCATACGCCGGGAAAAAGGAAAAAGCAGGTACCCTCGTTTATCCTAACAGGCTTGGTTTCGGACGATTCGAACATGCCCTGCCCCTTTGTTATAAAAACAATGTAATAAGCATCGAGTATGCGGCCAGTGTTCCAGGTAAATGAATGGCTGATAGGGTGCTCACTATTTTTAGGGTAATCTTCGTTCGGCTGGATCTTGCTCCGGCCAACCGCGGTCACATAAAACCCCCATTGCTTATCAGCCTCGGTAATGGTTAAATATTTGCTTAGATTCGGCATAAAAATTAAAGGTACAATATCAAATTTAAAATATCAAAAAACACAAAAATGGAATTAAAGATATTTGCACCCGGATGGGGGCATGAACACTTAGATCAGCTTGCTTTTTTAGATAAAATGCGGCTTGCCGGTTATGATGGTTTTGATATGTGGCTACCTGCTGATGATACCCGTCGAAAGGAGCTTTTCAACTATCTTCAACAACACCAAATGCTGATTGTAGTGCAACAGCACCAGGCGGCAGGTGATACCTTTAACCAGTTTAAAACAGCCTTTTTAAACAACCTGCACAATTGCGCCGAAGCATCTCCCCTACGCATAAACTCGCATACCGGGCGCGATTATTTTACCTTTGAACAGAACCTGGAACTGTTTGACATAGCATTTGAGTTTACTGCCAAAACAGGTATTGAGGTGGTGCATGAAACACACCGCAAGCGTGCCCTTTACAGCCCTGGTATGGCAAGCGAATATTTTAAAACACTTAAAGACCTGCGAATTACGGCTGATTTTTCGCATTGGACATGTGTAACCGAGAGCATGCTGGAGGGCTTTGCGCCGGTAGTTGATGAAGCTATAAAAAGGGCGGCACATATACACTCCCGGGTAGGGTTTGAACAAGGGCCGCAGGTTGGCCACCCCGGCGCACCTGAATGGGATTATGCCTTACAGAAATTTTTAGGCTGGTGGGATAAGATAGCCGGGCTGCATCAACAGCAGGATAGTAAATATTTAACCATAACTACCGAATTCGGGCCGCAACCTTATATGCCTTCTATACCATTTACCAATGAGCCGGTGGCCAGCCAGTTTGAGGTAAATTGCTTTATGAAAGATCTGGTAAGGGATAGATATGCCAGTTTAGCATCATCCTGAATTGCTTTCAAAGTCTGAAGTTCAATATCAAAAAATATAAAGAATTAGCCATTTAATGCATTTTTATTCCCTGCGCGTAACAAGACATTTACAATTGCTAAATCAACTATAAATTAAATATGAAAAATGAACTTTCGGCCGAACAGGTAAACAGCTACCAGCAAAACGGCTTTTTAGTAATTGAAGATTTTTTGTCGGCAGAGGAATTGGCTTTTTGGCGCCAGGCTTTAGAAGAGGCCCTTGCCAATCGCGGCGGTAATAAACTGCCCGGCAGAAAAGACATTCCTGACCAAAATGATCCTACAGATAAGGATTATTACAACAAGGTTTTTGACCAACTGATAAACCTCTGGCAGGACAATGAAAAAATGCGCGAAATAATGCTTGATGAGCGCCTGGGTAAAATGGCAGCCACCTTAGCCGGTGCCGATGGTATACGGATATGGCACGACCAGGCACTGATAAAAAAACCCTGGGCCAACCCTACCAGCTGGCATTTAGATACCCCTTATTGGTCATTTTCCGACAGGCGGGCCATATCTATTTGGGTGGCACTGGACGATGCGACGTATGAAAACGGCTGTTTGTTCTTTATCCCCGGTTCGCACAAAAAAACCACTTATGAAAACCCCGGCATAGGCAAAAACATGGGGGTAATATTCGATGTGTACCCAGAGTTTAAAAATACCAAAGCGGTTGCCGCGCCTATGAAGGCAGGCAGCTGTTCGTTCCACAACGGGTTAACTATACATGGCGCACATGCGAATATGACGCCCGGTTTCCGCCGTGCCATGACCTGCGCTTACATGCCCGATGGCAACATATTTAACGGCAACCAAAATATACTTACCGATGCCCAGTTCGCCAAACTGAAAATCGGCGACCCGATGAATGACGATGAGCAAAACCCATTACTGTACAGCGTAAATACCGGTAATGTTTCAGTTTAACAAACAAATTATTAAGCAGTGTCTCATTTAAGCAAATGAGACACATGCTTAAAATACTTTTCAAAAAGGCCCAAAATCATTCAAAATAAGCGGTTTTTGGATCCAAAATACCCTGAAAATGCCATTTTTCAGCCTCAAAAGCACCTAAAAAATGCCATTTTTCGCTTAAAAACGACAAAAAATGGGCATTTTTTAGCATTTTTTCGCCTAAAAAACACCATGTTTTTAGCGGTTTTTTGCAATAGGTGTCTCAAAGTGAGACAGTGCAGAAATAATTAAAGACCTCCTCATTGCAGTGCATTGCAATGAGGAAGTTGAATCATTTATTCAGGCAGATTAACATTTGGCGTTTGGCCGGGGTTGCAGTTAAAGTTTTGGTTATCGGTAGCTGTTTGGGGAACAAACCCGCCGGTAAACATATTGTAACCGGTACCATTTATAGCATTGCCGTAATCGGTGCGCGAAAAATTATCGTCGTGCGTAGTGGTGGTAAAATAAGCGCTGGTTAATTGTACCCATTTGCCATGCGGCGTTACAATGTATTGGTTCTGCATAGTCATGCTGCGTTTTTTGTAGCTGTTGAGGCCGCCGCCAAAATCCTCGATGAACGAATACAGGCCATCCATGTTGGCATTGCCGATGGGTTTATAATATTTCGCTATCAAATTCCATTTATTATTAAGGAAAATGAAACCGGAATAGGTAATGCCATTAGCATCGGGGACTGAGTGTACCAGGAACTTATAGGTAGTGCCCGTAACCCAGGGATATACCGCTATGGAATGCCTGCCTGTGCCCTCGTTGCCAAATGTTTCTTCGGTGGTTACCATATCGCCTTTTTTAACCAGCGTTACGGCGTAGGCCGATGGTACTTCATTTGGGTTATTGGTATCGTAATCGCTCCATATCGAGAATATAATACGGCGCTCGGTAGGGCTGTTTACCTGTATGCCGAAATAGCCATCGTAAAAACCGTTCGCCATAAAAAAAGTGTTCACTATGTCGCTGCCGGGGTGTACGTTTATCTCGTTGTAAAACCAGGAAGCGGTATCGCCCGAAGGGATATTATACCCATCGTGCACAGATGCGCAAGTGCGGTACGCCGATTTGTTGTACCATGCGTTAACGCTGGCCGCGCCCGATATAAGCACCGACCTTGTATCGGGAAAGTAACCCCCTGTTTGTTTTTTGCCAATTATCTGTATGGCTTTAATACCGGTGCTGGTTATGTTTATAATTCCGGCGGATATTGTCTTATAATCCGCATTTTGTGGCACCTGTACGGTAAGGGTTTGGCTGCCAATTTCAATCAGTACGGTGCAATTGCCTGCCGGGGCCTTTGCTACTATAGATATATTTAACGCACCTGTTTTATTAAAGGTGGTATAAACGCGCGCGGTATCTTTATTGCTTGTCCAGTTATGGATGCCGTCATCGGCTATGTTAATATTGTCTTCATTGGGTACGCCATAAGCATTGCTTAGCGGTATGGTATCCGTTGCCGTTTTAACAGGTGTTTTGGTGGTATCGGAATTGGCAGGTGTGCGTTTCGCATCTTTTTTACATGATGATGAAAAGATGAACGCCGCCGTTAAAATTACAGCGGGAAGTAAAAGTTTAAACGTTCTCATAATGGTAGGTGTTGGTGTGGTTTAAAATTAACCCATTATGAATGAACACGTTTATTAAATAACTGCACAAACGTTTGCTTTGGGAAAAGGATAGCTTTTTACTTTTTTACCCTCTTTCACCCGCAGGCGAAGAGGGCCGACCAGCGTAGCGTAGTCGGGAGTTAATTAAAGCGACATTACCGCGAATGCAGCCCACCCTCTTTCCGCCGCAGGCGAGAGAGGGTCGACCAGCGTAGCGTAGTCGGGGTGAGTAAACGGAGCGCCATTGCATAACGTTCCTATCGCCCGCAAATTCAACTCACCCGATCATCGCTAAGTCGCCCGATCACCCTCTCTCGCCTGCGCGGAAAGAGGATAAAAGCAACCGATTTTTTGAATGACAATCTTATTTTCTATCACGACAAAAAATATTTTAAAAAAAATAGAATTATCGGGTTTCTCATTCGTCATTAATAAATAAGAGGCAAACTAACCTGTATGAACAAGCTGATAACCGACAAAAACATAGCTATTGTAGGCGGGGGGCCGGGTGGCCTTACGCTTGCGCGCATTTTACAGATGAATGGCGCCGATGTTACCGTGTACGAAAGGGACGCAAACAGCGAGGCCCGCGCCAAAGGCGCTACCTTAGACCTGCATGAGGAATCGGGCTTGCGGGCATTGCGTGAAGCCGGGCTTATGGATGAGTTCCGGGCAAATTACCGCCCTGGTGCCGATAAGCTTCGTATTGTTGACAAACATGCCCATATAATATTTGATGACGACGAACATGGACGCGGTGATGCGAGCCGGCCGGAGATTGACCGGGGGCCGCTGCAGAAAATACTGTTCGGGTCATTAAAACCAGGCACTGTGGTGTGGGACAGTAAGTTTATAGCGTTGTCGCAGCAGAACGGCGCGTGCAAGCTTGATTTTGAAAATGGTACCAGCGGCTTTGCCGATATTGTGATCGCTGCCGACGGAGCCAATTCCAAATTGCGCCCTTATATTACACCCATTAAGCCTTTTTATTCAGGAGTTACTGCTGTTGAAGGCGCGGTGTACAATTCGGCAGGTGTTATACCAGCAATACACCGGTTCCTGAATGGTGGCAAAATATTTGCCATGGGCGATACCAGGAGCCTTATCGTAAGCTCGAAGGGTGATGGCAGCCTGGTATTTTATACCAGTTTTAATTGTGATGAAGATTGGGTTAAAACCTGCGGGATAGATTTTGCCGATAAAGCTTCGGTACTTGCCTGGTTTAAAAAAGAATATGCCGACTGGGATACTATTTGGCTGGAACTGTTTGAACATGCCTGCGGTAGTTTTATTCCGCGCCCACAGTATTGCATGCCTTTTGACCAAACCTGGGAAACACTGCCAAACCTTACCTTGCTGGGCGATGCGGCGCACCTGATGCCGCCCTTTGCCGGCGAGGGCGTGAATATGGCAATGCTTGACGCGCTGGAACTGGGACTGTGTTTGATCAGCGATGATTTTGATGATGTGCAGTCGGCGATTGCGGCTTATGAAACCGGGATGCGGGCAAGGGCCGGTGCGACGGCTGAACAGACAATGGAAGCTACTGTGGCCCTGCATGCCGAAGGGGCAATAGAATATATGATGGGCGTGATAAGTTAGTATCTCGCCACTTTGCTCGTTTAAGTTCTATATTTTCGGCTCTCTGGCTTATAATAGTTCCGTTTTTCCTGCGTTCAGAAGCTATCCGTTTGACCTTTTTTCGGTTGAATCTTTTTTATTAATGGGGCCATAGTACTGCATAAACCATAGCCCGGTATTTTGGTTTTTTTGGGTGGGGTACAACCTGGGGTGATAAGTAATCGCAACAGCCACAATAAATAACATTTCTTAAAAGTAAAATCCGGGCTTCCTTTTTTTTCGTTAGTAGGATTAAAAACCCATTTAGGAATGTTCTCTACAATTAATCAAAAGATAGCATCTAACATGCGCGATGCACGGATGATGCGTAATTATTCGCAGGAATACGTGGCAATGCAATTAAAAATATCGCAGAACGCTTATAGTAAAATGGAAATGGGGCGTACCCGCATAACTGTTGTAGCCCTGTTTAAAATTGCCGATGCGCTTGAGGTTGATCTGGATACTTTACTGGATATTAAGCAGCTTACTGTTGTATAATCCTTAACAGTTATAACCCGCAATGGCACTTGCTTAAGCAAAGCAAACAAAGCCCGGCTAAAGTCTTAACCAGTAAAGGGTGGCCGTGGCTATATTTTTTGTATTTTTGAGATGATATGTTTGCCGAATTTGAAAAGTATATAAGGGATAATGCTTCGTTAAGTGATGATGACATAAAACTTTTCCGCCAAACGGCCATTGAGAAGACTTTACGCCGCAAGGACCTGTTATTAAAGGAAGGCGAAATATGCCGCTATAAAACATTTATTTCGAAAGGCTTTTTACGTACCTACCGCACTACCGAAAATGGCAGCGAACATGTTATGCAGTTTTCGCCTGAAAACAGCTGGGCCACAGACCCTGAAAGCTATAATAATTTTACACCCTCTTACTATAACATTGATGCGCTTGAGCATAGCGAGGTAGTGATGTGGACAAAAAAAGATTTCGACTACCTTTTTGATAACATTCCCGGCTTGAAAGCTTATTCTGATCAGTTGGTCACGCGCAACCTCTACCTTACCCGTCAACGGGTTTTTAGCGCCATTAGCGCAACAGCAGAAGAAAAGTACGATGAATTTATCAAAACCTATCCCGATATATTAACGCGTGCGCCATTGCACATGGTGGCATCTTTTCTTGGTGTATCGCGCGAAACACTTAGCCGTATAAGGCACGCCCAGGTTAAACAGTAAATTAAAAATGGTGACATATGTCCTCGTTTTCAATCTTCGCGTTGATGAACTTTGTATTGTTTAAAAAGACAGATTTCATTTACCAAAAAATTTAAAACATGCGTGTATTTGTTACCGGCGCTACGGGCTTTGTAGGCTCGGCCATTGTTAAAGAATTGATCGGGGCGGGCCACGAGGTGCTCGGCCTCACGCGCTCAGATGCGGGCGCGAATGCGCTTATTGAAGCAGGCGCCGAAGTGCACCACGGCACGCTTGAAGACCTGGAAAGCCTGCAAAGCGGCGCAGCAGCTTGCGAGGGTGTTATTCATACGGCCTTTATCCATGATTTCTCGAAATTTATTGAAAATTGCGAGACGGACAGGCGTGCCATTAATGCTATGGGCGATGTGCTTATGGGTTCAAAACGCCCGCTTATTATTACATCGGGTACAGGGTTGGGCAGTACCGCACCCGGTGGGGTTGCCCTGGAAACTAACCTTGCCAGCCTGAAGAACCATGCAAATCCGCGTGTAGCATCAGAAGAAGCCGCCGCTGAGGTGGCAGCCAGGGGGGTAAATGTATCGATCATGCGTTTGCCGCCATCAGTACATGATAAGGGCGACCACGGATTTGTTCCCATGCTTATTAATCTTGCGCGCGAAAAAGGCATCTCGGCCTATATTGGCGATGGCGCTAACCGCTGGCCCGCGGTACACCGTTCAGACGCCGCCCACCTGTACAGGCTGGCGCTGGAAAAAGGCGTAGCCTCCACTTATCATGCCGTAGGCGATGCCGGTATACCCACCCGCGAAATTGCCGGAACAATAGGCCGGCATTTGAATTTACCTGTAATAAGTTTATCAGCTGAAGACGCGGCTGCACATTTTGGCTGGATGGCGGGGTTCGTAGGGATGGATGTCCCCGCTTCGGCCCTATTAACTGAAGAACGGCTGGGATGGAAGCCTGCACACGTTGGCTTGATAGCCGATTTAGAAGACGGGCATTATTTTGCCTGAACCATTATTTCGCTTTATTAAATTAGTATACCTGTTTACGTAACAACACTGCCTCTCATTATACAAAGAGGCGGTTTTTATTTGCGTTGAATAACAATCCGGTTTTATTGGTGTTGATATTTGAACCCCATCAATTTTTATATTAAATGAGAATAATAGCTTTAGAAGAACATGTATCGTTTCCTGGAATGACGGCGCTTTTACCGAAACATTTATCGGAAAGCAGGAAACCTTCAGGCGCTGCGGCGCAAATGATGCCAAAGCTGGAAGATGTAACTGGTGAACGGTTAAATTCAATGAATGAATCCGGAATAACTATGCAGATACTTTCTGTAGAAAATACAGATGTTAATTTGCTTGAGGGCACTTCAGCCGCTGAATTTGCATTAAAGTACAATGACCTGCTGGCTGAAAAAATAAAAAACCACCCGGACAAGTTTGCCGCGTTCGCGCATCTCCCCATGACCGCGCCTGAAATGGCAGCCGATGAGTTAGAACGTACTGTTAAGTTGTATAGCTTTCGGGGCGTAATGATAAGGGGGATGACAAATGGTGAATTTTTGGACCATCCTAAATTTGCACCAATTTTTGAACGGGCCGAAAAGTTGGGTGTTCCTATCTATATCCATCCCGGGATCCCGCCGCAGCCAGTGATGGATGCTTATTATAGTAATGTTGGTGGCCATGCCGGCCCATTCGACGCGATTGCCTGCTGGGGTTGGGGCTGGCATTCGGAAACTGCTATACATGTACTGCGCCTTTTAGCTGCCGGTACGTTTGACAAATATCCGAAGCTGAAAATTATTATAGGCCATATGGGTGAAATGTTGCCGATGATGTGGATAAGATCAAACAGGGCATTTCTTCCCGGTAATGGCGGAAAGAACCAACGGTCGCTTATCGACACGTTCAGAGAACAGCTGTACATTACCACCAGTGGTTTTTTTACGCAACCTCCGCTACAGATAGCGCTCGACACGATAGGTATAGACAATATTATGTTTTCGGTTGATTATCCTTTCAGTACAAATCAAATGGGGATAGATTTTTTGAAGGAGATACAGCTTCCTGATGAGCAGATAGCAAAGATAGCGCATGGTAATGCTGATAAATTGCTTGGATTTTAGTTGCTGAATTCAAACAATGCCGGGGTTAAATCATATCCGCATGGAGTCTTTGCTTTTCATTTTGGATTTAAAAATGCTGCGCCCCTTCAAGAGAACAGTTTAGAAAGCTTTTATTTTTTTCGCTTTAAAGTAATTACCGTAATCTCGGGCCAGATACCAACACGGCCTTTGAGACCGAGGAAACCGAAGCCGCGGTTTACGTACAGGTACTTGCCGGTAGCCTCATAAAGTCCTGCCCATTGGCGGTATACGTATTTTATGGGGCTCCATTTAAAGCCGAACAGCTCAATGCCGAATTGCATACCATGCGTATGGCCTGAAAGCGTAAGATGTATGTGCCTGTCGTGACTGAGGGTTACCGCATCCCAGTGCGATGGGTCGTGCGACATAAGGATCTTGAAGGCTTTGCGGGGCACCGATGCTGCGGCTTTTTTAAGGTCGCCGTATTTATGGAAACCGCCCTTGCCCCAGTTCTCCACACCGATGAGCGATATTTCCTGGTCGCCTTTTTTTATAGTGACGGCCTCATTTAGCAGTAATTTAAAGCCAATTTCACTATGTACCTGTTTCAGGCGGGCCAGGTTTTTATATTTATCTTCCTTATGCTCCCATTTCATATAGTCGCCGTAATCGTGGTTGCCCAGTACGGAGTATTTGCCATAAGGGGCCTTTAGCCTGGCGAAGGTGGGTATCCAGGGATCCATTTCCGATGCCTGGTTATTTACCAGGTCGCCGGTGAAAAGTATCAGGTCGGACTTTTGCTCGTTTACCATGGCTACACCTTTTTCCACACCTTTTTCGCTGGTAAAGCTGCCGGAGTGGATGTCGGACAATTGGGTGATGGTAAATCCGTCGAATGCTTCGGGCAGATCATCAAAAAACAAAGTTTCCTTGTGTACTTTATAATAATGCCCGCCACGTGTAAGGCCGAACAGCAACCCCAGGAACGGGATAGCCGCAACAGCCAACGCCAGTTCACTTACCCACACGCTGCGCGGGGGGAAACCACGGAACAAGCGGGTAATATCTTCGATCAGCAGCACCGGCAACGCGAATATTTTTGGCACGAGCGATAACAGCACCAATGCCATTACCCACGAAATGGCTTTCGAAGGCCCTTTGCCGGGTGGGCGGACAATGAAGAAAAATAACATGCCGAAAATGAGCAGCAAGTCAAACAACCAGTAGCCGTTAATAATAAAGGCGTTAGCGGTTAATGTTTTTACAAGCTGTAAGAAATAAATATCGGCGAGAACGAATATGGAGAGAATTAAATAAATGCGTTTTTTCATATATAGTTGTAAAGACGAATAAAAGAAAAAAACATTTTAAATCGGGTAAGGTTTTTTTACTTCAGGGGTTAAGATAAGGAAATATGAGGGGTTGAATCCTTAAAAACAATAACAGTTATGCAAAGCGAATATAACCTTGACAGATTTATTGACGCGCAAAAGAGAGATTATGAACAGGCTTTGGCCGAGGTGCGCAGCGGACGAAAACGCAGCCATTGGATGTGGTATATTTTTCCGCAGGTGCAGGGTTTGGGGTTTAGCGAAACATCGCGGTATTACGCCATAAAGGATTTGGATGAGGCGGCCGCTTATCTGCATCATCCGGTTTTGGGGCCAGGGCTGGTAGAAATATCCGGGGCATTGCTTCAGCTTAAAAGCAATGATGCAGGTGAAATATTCGGTAGCCCAGATGATATGAAACTGCGGTCGTCCATGACATTGTTTGCCGCTATTGAAGACGCTGATAAGGTTTTTGACCTGGTGCTTGCAAAGTTTTTTAAGGGCTTGAAAGATGATAAAACGTTAAGGTTACTGGGCTTATGAATAGGAAATAACCTAACAAAAAAAGCCTCACCTTTCGGTGGGGCTTAACCTACGACACATAGGCGGTAGCAGGGTTAAATCTGGCACCGGCCTTTTTTACGTAAACAGGTACTAAGAAAGTTACTGTTGTTTTATTTTGTTTTTGGGTATTTATTGCCTCTTAATTTTTAGAAGTTTACTACATTGCGACCATAAATACATCATTTTTTACCTGTGATAGATTATATAGCGAATAATGTGTACGAGATAATTATTGGGTTGTTTATAGCTTTTATAATATCCTATTATACCGTTCAGAATTTTAATCATAAATATGAGTACGCGGAGAATAACCCACGCCTGATAACTTTTATAAGGGTGGTTTTGTCGGTATTGCCGTTCCTGGTGCTTTTCCTGCTTATCTTTTTTTTGGGCAGCTAGTCCGGTAGTATCAAGTAGCAGGATAGAATTATTTATTATGCGCCGGGAGTGTCTCTAATAGCAACAATACCTAATTGCTCATCATAACTTCGTAATAAAAAATCAGCCTTAAGCATATAGCGGCAAAAATATTTACTTTTGCTGCCGCGATAAAATATGAGTAAAAAAGGAATACTACTGATAAACCTGGGTACGCCCGATAGCCCATCCACTGCCGATGTGCGCAAGTACCTGCGCGAGTTTTTGATGGATCCGAGGGTTATTGATATTAATCCTTTGGCGCGCACTTTGCTGGTGAAAGGCATTATAGCCCCTACCCGCGGGCCAAAATCTGCAAGGCTATACCAACAGATATGGGATAAAGAAACCGGGTCGCCTTTGTTGCATTACAGCTTGTTGCAGCAGCAATTGTTGCAGGAGCGTTTGGGTGATGGCTACATGGTTGAACTTGCTATGCGTTATCAAAGCCCTTCAATTGAATCGGCGTTATCAAGGTTAAAGGATGCTTTGGTGCAGGATATTAAAGTAATACCGATGTTCCCCCAGTATGCCTCGGCAAGTACAGGGTCGGTTTATGAGAAGGTGATGGGATTGGTAGGGAAATGGCCCACATCGCCGAACATTTCAATCATCAATTCGTTTCACGATAATAAGCTGATGATAGAAGCCTTTGTTAATAACGCTTTAAAATATCAGCCGGAGACTTACGACCATATTTTATTCAGCTTTCACGGGCTGCCGCAAAGACAATTGGTAAAGAGCGACCACACCCATAATTATTGCCTGAAAACGGCCGATTGCTGCGAAACTTTGAACGATACCAATAAGTTTTGCTATTCGGCACAATCGCATCATACAGCTAAACTGATAGCTGAAAAACTGAATATCCCGAAGGAAAAATATACTATCTGCTTCCAGTCGCGCCTGGGGAGCGACCCGTGGGTGCAGCCTTATACCATTGATGTGGTAACCAAACTTGCACAGGACGGCAAGAAGCGCCTGCTGGTATTTTGCCCGGCCTTTGTTGCCGATTGCCTTGAAACCGTATTTGAAGTTACCCATGAATACGGCGATGTATTTAAAGCCCTGGGGGGCGAACATGTGCAGTTGGTAGAGAGTTTGAATGATTCCCCTACATGGATAGCGGCTTTGGAGCAGTTGGCAATCGGGTAAAGAGAAAGAGACACAAAGTATTGCGTCTCTACGGTAATATCATTGCACTTTCTTAAAATCGTAGGGTGTACGTTCCACATCATCATCAACCTTAACCCTTATGCTAATAACGTTGCTGCCTTGCACTGTGAAAGGGAATACGGCTTTACCAAGTTCCGGGTCGCTGAAGGTTACGTAGAAGCGGTTACCGCCGAGGGGCTGCATGTGGGCAAACATGTGGGGGTGGTGCTCAAAGCGTGCTTCAAGATCATTGTTTTCGCCGGCGGTGATGGTCATGTTGCCATAGAGGTCGTTCACATATTTGCCGGTATAGGCGGTTAAGGGCAGTGCAGCAGGGTGCAATAAAGCAACGGTATCGCGCAGGCGATGGTCGGCGGCGTCATTGGTGGCTTGCTTTTGCCTGTAACGTTGTAAATAGGTATCATTATAATCGTGAAAAGGCAATTTGAAATAGGCATCCATTATATCCCATTTAATGGCCTGGAAAAATTCATTCTTATCAGTATTAGTTAATACGATGATGCCTAAATGGTCCTGCGGTACCAGCGTGACTGACGACAGGTAACCGCCAACGCCGCCATCGTGCATTACGATATGGTGGCCGGCATAATCCTGTAGAAACCAGCCGAGGCCATAAAGTTCATAATCGGTTTCGCCGTTAAGCTGGGTTGTGGTGCCTACAATTTCCTGCGCTTCGCGGGTGGCCTGGATGGCTGCCTGCGGTATTACTTGTCTTTTGCCTACTTTCCCATCGTTCAGCAGCGCCAATACCCATTTGCTCATATCGTTTATGCTCGAGCTGATGCTGCCTGCAGGCGCCATGCCGTCGAGTTGGTCGTAAGGGATGGCGGTCAGGCGGCCGTCGACAATGGTATGCGGTACCGTACGATTGAGAGCTGAAGGCATGCTTTTGCTTAATGGCAAGGTATTGCCCATACCCAGCGGCGCTAAAATAAAATCCTTAATGTAAGATTCCCATGAACGGCCTGTTACGGATGTAATTACCTGTCCGGCGGTTAAAAAGGCTGAATTGGTATAGCCCCATTTACTGCGAAACGGATAGGCGGCCTTAACAAGTGCCATACGAGCTATAATCTGGTCGCGGGTAAGGTCGGTGTTGTAGAAGGTGAAGTCGCCCTGGAAGGTAGCGAAGCCGATACGGTGGCACAGCAGGTCGCGAATGGTAGTCATTTCGCCGGCAGGCTTGTTATCGAGCCGGAAGGTGGGGATGTATTTGGTTATCTTATCATCAAGCGAAAGTTTTCCGGCAGCTTGCAAAGATGCGAGTGCCGTAGCGGTAAAAGCTTTGGTATTACTGCCGATCATGAACAGTGTGTTATCGTCTACCGGGCTGTTAAGGCCAAGCTCCTTAATGCCATAGCCCTTCATTAATACTATTTTTCCATCCTTAATAATACAGACAGCGGCCCCGGGTATGCGCCAGTTGGTCATGGCGCGGCTGATGTAATTTGTGAGGCTATCGCTAATGAATTTGCTGCGATCGGCACGCTGCGCGTAAGCCTGTACGGTAAATAGAACGGTAATGATAAGCGGTAATACTAACTTCTTCATAACGCGGTGGGATAACCTGCTTTTTAAAGCTTCTAATTTAACGCAAAAAACAAAGCGGCGATATTTAATTCATAAAAACATCTGCAAAAAATAAAGCCCTGCTGAAATAACAGCAGGGCCCGTATATAAGTTTAAAATTGGGTTAAATAGTAAGGCTGTCCAGGTCTATACCATCAATAATGTCATTACCTACGATAGGTTTTTCGGCTTTAGCACTTACATCCTCAAAATCGCTTTTACGGCCAAGCAGGGTAAAATTTTCGGCCACAATTTCGGTAGTGTATTTCTTTATACCTTCTTTATCTTCGAATGAACGGGTGCGTAATTTTCCCTCGATATAAACCAGCTTGCCTTTTTGCAAAAATTTGGCAGCTACATCGGCCAGGCCACGCCACATTACTATGTTGTGCCATTCTGTTTGTTCAATTTTGCGGCCATCTTTATTATAGTTTTCAGAAGTTGCGAGGGGAAAGCTTGTAACCGATACGCCGCCTTCCAAATAACGCACTTCAGGGTCCTTTCCCAAATGGCCTACAAGGATCACTTTATTTATTCCAGACATAGTTTATTAACAATAAATTATTCTACAAATTAAAAAATTTTTTTATAAATATAAAAATGATTTTTGGCAAAGCGAATTTTTCCAAATTTTTCCTATTCGTAAAAAACCATTGTTGTTGTAATTTAACCGATGTTGGATTTATCTTTATAAAGCGTACATATAGGCGCTGGTGGGTAAGTACATGTTTGTAAACCTGCGAAATTTCACCAATTTCGAGGTTTTTTCCGAAAAGCGCTACAGTTTTCGGCAGGGTAACTAATTCATTTATTGATAATAATCCAGGTGTTTCAACCATAGGCATATCATACATATTGGCCCAAATATCTTTTTCATCGCGTTTGTTCAATAGTATCTCATCGCCATTAACAATTAAGAAATAATTAAAATAGCGCTCGCGGATCTTTAGTTTTTTGAGCTTTACTGGCAAGGTGGTAGTGGCATTATGCATAAATGCAAAACAACCGGTACGCACCGGGCAAACACCACAAGCAGGGTTTTTAGGTTTACACAGCATAGCGCCAAACTCCATCATGGCCTGGTTGTGCAAGCCGGGGTGGTCGTGGTTCAGCAGTTCATCGGCCAGTTGCTGGAATTTCTTTTTGCCTGTGGTGCTGTTGATGGGGTCATCAATTCCAAAATATCGCGCCAGCACACGGTAAACGTTGCCGTCAACCACAGCCTTTGCCTCATTTGCTGAAAAAGAGGATATGGCCGCGGCACTGTATTCGCCTATGCCTTTTAATTTGATAAGCTGGTTGTATTGTTGGGGGAATTTGCCATTATATAATTCATTAACCAAACGCGCAGTTTTGAGCATATTACGGCCACGCGAATAGTAACCGAGGCCCTGCCATAGTTTTAATATATCATCTTCTGGCGCGGCGGCAAAACTGTTTACGTCGGGATATTTTTCAACAAAACGGTAAAAATAGGGCATGCCCTGCTCAACGCGCGTTTGCTGCAAAATAATTTCAGATAACCATATGATATAAGCATCGGTAGTGTGGCGCCAGGGCAGGTCGCGCTTATTATGTAAGTACCACTGTACAAGTTCATCAGAAAAATCCATGTGCCCAAATGTAAGGTGCAGCAGCTCTTTTTAGTTTTATAAATGTAACTTTTACAGTCAGTTTTAACGGGGCACAAAAAAAACCTCGTAAATATTTCAATCTTTGTTTATAAAACGATACTTTTGCAACCCCAAAACAGTTAAGTAATTATATAATTAAATAAAAGAAAATCAGATATGACTAAGGCAGAAATTATAACTGAAATCTCAACTAAAACAGGAATAGAGAAAGTTGACGTACAGGAAACCGTTGAGGCATTTTTCAAAGTAGTGAAAAGTTCAATGGTAGGCGGCGAGAATGTTTATGTTAGGGGATTTGGAAGTTTTGTAGTAAAGAAAAGAGCTAAAAAAACCGCGCGTAACATTTCGAAAAATACTGCCATTATCATCCCCGAGCACTTTGTGCCAAGCTTTAAACCGGCTAAAACTTTTGTTGAAAAAGTACGCAGCGGTAACAAGACAAGCAAATAATTTAGTATGAATAAAAAACAAATAACCGTAATTGTAGCAGTAGTTGCTGTTATAGGTTATTTGTATTGGCTACCTATTAGTAAAGGCTCAACCGAGTCGGCGGTAAAAAAAGGGACGGGCAGTGTTGCCCGGGCCGAGAAGCCGGCAGCCAATGTCACAGTTAGTACCATATCGGCAGCGGCCAAATCATTGGTTGGCGATAGTTTATCGGCCAAGATCAGCGACCTTGAGGGGCAGCTGAAAAACGCTACGGCTGATGCTGATAAATTAAACCTGCAAAAATCGCTGGCAAACATTTGGGATGGCGCCAATCAACCGGGGCCGGCAGCATTTTATTACCAGGATATTGCTAAAACTGAAAATACAGCTGCAAACTGGATAACGGCAGGCAACCATTTTAATGATGCCTTTAAGCAAAGCCAGGATACTACGGCGCAGCCGGTATTTGATGCCAACGCTGTTGAGGCTTTTCAGAAAGCTACAACGCTTGCACCAAATAACCTTGATGCGCAGGCAGGCCTTGGCATAGCTTATGTAAACGGCGGCGGGCCGCCGATGCAGGGCATTGGTTTATTGCTGGGCGTAGTAGCTAAAGACCCGAACAACCGTAACGCGGTACTGAACCTGGGCTTATTTGCCATGAAATCGGGCCAGTTTGAGAAAGCGGTTGACAGGTTCAAATCACTGATTGTGATTGAACAAAAAAATAAAGCGTACAAAACCGACGTAGAACCCTATTTTTACCTGGCTGAAAGCTATAAACAACTGGGTATGAAGAAGGAAGCGATAGACGCTTATGAAAAATGCAAGGAAATGATGCCTGACCAAACATTTGATCAGAAAATCGACGAGTATATAAAGGAATTACAAAATTAGATCACATTTAAATTATTATTATTATGCCAAGCGGTAAAAAACGTAAAAGACACAAAATGGCTACCCATAAACGTAAAAAACGTTTAAGAAAAAACAGACATAAAAAGAAATAGGCTTTACAAGGCTTAGGTAACCTGCTTTAAAAAAGCAGGTTATTTACATTAGTGTTTTTTACCCTCTTATAAACATGCGGCCCTGGCCGTTATTAAGAAATGGAGTAGCATTGATAAAAGAACTTATTATCGATTCAACCCCCAACGGGGCTACCATTGCATTATTACAGGATAAACAACTTGTAGAGCTACACAAAGAGCAAGCCAGCAATAATTACACTGTTGGCGACATTTATTTGGGCCGCATTAAGAAAATTATGCCCAGCCTGAATGCCGCTTTTGTTGACGTAGGCTACGAGAAGGACGCCTTTTTGCATTATCTTGACCTTGGCCCGCAGGTGCAAAGCCTGCTGAAGCTGGCCAAGCAGGTGCGCAGCGGGGGCTATCAATCAAAGCTTTTAGACAACTTTAAGCTTGAAGAAGATATAAACAAGGGTGGTAAAATATCCGAAGTTTTAACCAAAAATCAGCTTATACCGGTACAAATTGCCAAGGAGCCGATCTCGACTAAAGGGCCACGCTTAAGCGCCGACCTTTCCATAGCCGGTCGTTATGTGGTATTGGTGCCTTTTTCGGAGGTAATATCTATCTCCAAAAAAATAAAAAGCAATACCGAGCGTAACCGTCTGCGTAAGATAGTGGAAAGCATAAAGCCGAAACATTTTGGCGTTATTATCCGCACCGTATCTGAAGACAAGGGCGTAACCGAACTGCAAAAAGATCTGTTAGACCTGATATCGAAATGGGAAGCTTTTGTTACCCGCTTGCCATCGGTTGAGCCATCGAAAAAGATTTTAGGCGAAATTGGCCGCACATCAACCATTTTGCGCGACCTGCTGAACGCCGATTTCCAGAGCATTACGGTGAACGATAACAGCATGTATGAAGAAGTAAAATCATACATACATGAAATATCTCCCGATCTGGAAAACATCGTTCGCCTGCACAAGCACAAGGAGCCCATTTTTGAGCAGATGGGAGTCGACAAGCAGATAAAGGGCGCGTTTGGCAAAACCGTGAACCTTGCAGGCGGAGCATACCTGGTTATTGAGCATACCGAGGCCCTGCATGTTATTGATGTGAACAGCGGCAATCGTACAGCCAGTAAGGAGAACCAGGAAGAAAACGCTTTCCAGGTAAATAAAGAGGCTGCAAAGGAAATTGCCCGTCAGCTTAGGCTGCGCGATATGGGCGGTATTGTGGTGATAGACTTTATCGACATGCACAAGCCACAGAACCGCAAGGAACTGTTCGACTACCTGCGTGCCGAAATGGCCCACGACCGCGCCAAGCACACAATTTTGCCGCCAAGCAAATTTGGATTGGTACAGATCACCCGCCAGCGTGTGCGCCCCGAAATGAATATTGTGACCAGCGAGGTTTGCCCAACCTGCGGTGGCACCGGCACTATAAGGCCAACCGTACTGTTGATGGATGATATTGAAAACAACTTCAACTACATCCTGAAAGAACAGAACGAGAAAAATATTACGCTTTGTGTGAACCCCTACATCGAAGCTTACCTTAAAAAGGGACTGGTTAGCCGCCAGTGGAAATGGTATTTTAAATACGGCCAGTGGATAAAAGTGAAAAGTAACCCCGCCTACCAGATAACCGAATTCCATTTCTTCTCCAGTAAAGACGAAGAGATAAAGTTGTAGATGTGCAGATATGCAAATGCGAAAATGTGCAGATGTTTTGATTAGCATCTGCACATTTTTGTTTTAGACAGGATTATGGTAAATTCGATTAATCATTAACCTAAATTTATAATGCTACTATTTGCCAATCACTATTACAATTTCGGATTTAATATTACCCATATCTCTTCCCAAAGAAAAAAACGTCATAGAATTGATGAAGATATATTAAAATCACCCTCTCATGATTGGGCTATGTATATTAATAGGCGCCAGTCAATAAGTGAATTACATTCTTTCGATTGGCAAAATGCATCCGGGTTAGGCGTTGTTTTAGGTTATGATAATTTAAGAGCACTTGACATTGATGAATGCAACAATTTAAACGTTCTTAAATCAATTTTAAACGTCTTAGGATTACCTGAAAACTATCAATGGGTAGTAAGAAGTGGAAGTAATAATGGCTTTCACATTATCTTCTACTGCGATCAACACCGATATCCTACTGCTCCAGGCAAAGTAAAAGCCTTTAAACCAAATTCCAATAATTTTGATTTATTTAAGCACGTAGAATTGCGTTGGATAGGGCATTTAGTTGCTCCTCCATCAAAACACCTTTCAATGCATCGATATGAATTTTTGAATATTGATTATCCTACGATAAAGCCCAATTCCATTTCGTTAGAAAAAGTAGAATTATTTGTTAAAAGCTTTTGCTCTAATAATGGTGCATATATCATCAATAGCAGCGATGTTCAAGTGCCTGTCAGTGATGATTATATTGATATTGAAGCTGAAATCTTCAAAGTAATAATAGATCATGATTTGATGAAAAATGATACAAGTGGCGTTTACATTGACGAGGAAGAAAATAGTTTAGACTATCCAACTGTTGGTATCGGTGGAAATATTACGGCTTCAATCTTTGATGATCCAATAGATATTAGTGGCGTTTATATTGACGAGGATCCAGAATCTATTGGTAAACCATATCATTTCTTTTTTGATACTGAAACAACAGGAAAACCGATAGATTGGAATGCACCTGTGACAAACATTTCTAATTGGCCACGTTTAGTTCAAATAGCTTATATAGTATATGACAAAAACGGAAATGAGTTATCTGCTAATCAATTTATCATAAAGCCAAATGGCTATCTGATACCGCAAGAAAGCGTAAAAATTCATGGAATAACAAATGAAAAAGCTAATGAGCACGGTGTCACTTTGAGTTCTGTTCTAAATATTTTATACGATCAGATAAGTAAAGTAAATTGTCTTGTTGCACATAATATCAATTTTGATGAGAAAGTATTAGGTGCTGAATTTCTAAGAAACAATATGGATAACATTCTATCAGAAAAAACCAAAATCTGCACTATGGAATTATCTACTGACTTCTGTGCAATATCAGGATATAATGGATATAAGTGGCCAAAATTATCGGAGTTATATTATAAGTTATTCGAGCATCAATATGATAATGCGCATAATGCTTATAGTGATATTCGAGCCACGGCTAAATGTTACTGGGAATTAAAAAAACAAGGTATAATATAAAAATACTATTATTTTTAGTATTTTTATATTTACTTTTTTAAACAATTTGCACATCCAAACATGGCCAAAACCAAAATTGCATATTTCTGCCAAAGCTGCGGCTTTGAGTCGCCGAAGTGGCTGGGTAAATGCCCGAGCTGCCAGCAGTGGAATACGTTTGTAGAGGAGATCATCGAGAAGCCTAACGCTTCTGTTCCTGACTGGAAGGCTACTAACTCCACTTCTACCCAACGCTCAAACAAACCCGTACAAATACCCGATATTACCTTTGCCGAGGAACAGCGCATGCTTACTCCCGATAAGGAGTTTAACCGGGTACTGGGCGGCGGTATTGTGGCGGGATCGCTGGTACTGATCGGTGGCGAGCCGGGGATAGGGAAGTCAACGCTGATGCTGCAACTGGCTTTGAGTATGCCGAACATTAAGGTGCTGTATATTTCGGGTGAGGAAAGCGAACGGCAGATAAAGATGCGGGCGGAGAGGCTTGATCCGGAGGGAAGTCAAAATTCAAAATTAAAAAGTCAAAATTCTGATTTTGGTAAGGGGTGTTATGTACTTACTGAAACATCAACCCAAAATATCTTTAAACAAATAGAACAGCTGGAACCTGACTTGGTGGTGGTGGATTCGATACAAACGTTATATTCATCGCACATTGAATCCACACCGGGGAGCGTGTCGCAGGTGAGGGAATGTACGGCTGAGTTATTGCGGTTTGCAAAGGAAAGTTCTACTCCTGTATTTCTCATTGGCCATATTACCAAAGACGGCATGATAGCAGGCCCCAAAATATTGGAACACATGGTTGATACCGTTTTGCAGTTCGAGGGCGACAGGCACCATGTTTACCGCATTTTAAGGGCAGTGAAGAACCGCTTTGGTTCGGCCTCGGAACTGGGCATTTATGAAATGCTTGGCGAAGGGTTGAGAGAAGTATCGAACCCATCAGAAATATTATTATCGCAACGGGATGAGGCTTTGAGTGGCATTACCATATCGGCTACGCTGGAAGGTATGCGGCCCATGCTAATAGAAACGCAGGCGCTGGTGAGTGTATCGCCCTATGGCACACCGCAACGCACGGCCACCGGTTTTGATACCAAGCGCATGAGCATGTTACTGGCTGTATTGGAAAAACGCTGCGGCTTTAAGTTGGGTATAAAGGATGTATTCCTGAATATTACTGGCGGTATACGTGTTGAAGACCCGGCAATTGACCTGGGGTTGGCGGCAGCCATCATCTCCTCAAATGAGGATATTCCTATTCCATTCAAAACCTGTTTTGCGGGTGAGATCGGACTCTCGGGCGAGATACGTGCTGTAAACCGTGTGGAGCAACGCATTGCCGAAGCTGAAAAATTAGGCTTTGAACAAATATTTATCTCGAAATATAATTTACCATCGGGCGGCAAAGACAAAAAGCGTATCGACCTTTCGCGCTATAAGATCGAGGTAAAAACAGTCGGAAATATCGAAGAAGTGTTTGGATTGCTGTTTGGTTAAATTAGTCTTTTGTCATTGCGAGGAACGAAGCAATCGCGAACTATACATAGCGAATTTTGTACGCGTGCCATTGCTTCGTGTCATGCAGCAATGACATATCTTTTTAAGGATTAATATAAAACCAACCTAACCAACACCTGTTATAATCAATACATAACATCTATCAAAATGAAGAATATATTATTTATAGCAGCGCTTTTATATACTACAACCGCATTTGCACAGCATACTCCACTACCTCGTGGTACGGTTTACGGCACCCATCCCGAAGGCGCGGGAATAGTATTTGCCGATAACCTGGCAAAGTCAATGGGTAATCGGATAACCATTGTTACCTCTATAAAAGGCAAAGTATTAAAAGTTACCAAAGAAAAAGGCGGCTGGTTTACCGTTGATGGCGGCCATGGGACTGTAATTTATGCGCACTTTAAAGATTATCGGGTAACCATTCCAGCCGACCTTGCCGGCCATACTATATTAGCCGATGGCGTAGCCACCAAACAATTTGTAGCCGATGACAGCCAGCACCTGGCAGGCTCTAAAGTAAAACAATCAAGAGATAATCCTAAACAAACCCTTAAATTTGAGGTGAGCGGGTTAATTGTGCAGTAAGATTATTAGGTAAAAGAGTAAAGGTATTTGAACAGAAAAGGCGAAAGATAATTACCTTTAACCTTTCGCCTTTCAGCTCAAAATTATTTACTCAAATACATTGATTTCTCTTTATACAAATGCCTGAAGTATGGATCCTGTAAATTTGGTATAAAGCGAATGGCTTCACCCGTCGATTTCATTTCAGGGCCGAGTTCCTTGTTTACTTCAGGGAACTTATCGAATGAGAACACAGGTTCTTTGATGGCATAGCCCCATAGCTTACGCTCGATGGTAAAATCTTTCAGTTTGTTTACTTCCAGCATTACCTTGGCAGCTATGTTTATGTAAGGCACATCGTAAGCCTTAGCTATAAAAGGCACAGTACGCGATGCACGCGGGTTGGCCTCTATCACATACACCTTATCATTCTTTATGGCAAACTGAATATTCAGCAAGCCGCGCACATTTAACGCTTTGGCTATTTTAACCGTGTATTCTTCCATCTGGCTGATCACGTTGTCCGACAAGTCGAACGGCGGCAATACCGCATAAGAATCGCCCGAGTGGATACCCGCGGGCTCAATGTGTTCCATCATACCTATGATGTGTACATCCTCGCCATCGCTTATAGAATCAGATTCAGCCTCTGCCGCCCTGTCAAGGAAATGGTCTATCAGCACACGGTTGCCGGGCAGGTTTTTCAGCAGGCTAACTACGGCTTTCTCCAGGTCCTCATCGTTTATCACAATGCTCATACCCTGGCCGCCTAATACATAACTTGGGCGCACCAGTACCGGGTAACCTACGTGGTGCGCAACTTCCAGCGCTTCTTCAGCGCTTTCGGCTACACCGTAGAGCGGGTATGGAATATCAAGGTCGCGCAGCAGGTCTGAGAAACGGCCGCGGTCTTCAGCAATATCCATGTTTTCAAACGAAGTGCCTATTATCCTTATGCCATGCTGATGCATTTTCTCGGCCATCTTTAAAGCTGTTTGCCCGCCAAGCTGGACGATAACCCCGTAAGGTTTTTCCAGTTCGATGATCTCGCGCACATGCTCCCAGTAAACCGGCTCAAAGTACAGCTTATCGGCCATGTTAAAGTCGGTTGAAACAGTTTCGGGGTTACAGTTGATCATGATAGCCTCAAAGCCCGATTCTTTAGCGGCAAGCAGGCCGTGCACACAACTATAGTCAAACTCAATGCCTTGACCTATACGGTTAGGGCCCGAGCCTAATACTATTATCTTCTTTTTATCAGATACTACCGATTCGTTCTCACCTTCGTAGGTTGAGTAATAGTAAGGTGTTTTAGCTGCAAATTCGGCAGCGCAAGTATCCACCATTTTGTAAACCCGGTTTATACCCAATGCTTTGCGGCGTTGGTAAACATCTTCCTCGGTTACGTTACCTAATATGTAGGCAATTTGCGTATCTGAAAACCCTTTTTGTTTTAGGGTGAAGAAGAAATCCTCAGGGATATTATTCAGCGAATAACGACGAAGCTCGGTTTCCATGTTTACCACATCCATTATCTGGTTCAGGAACCAGCGGTCTATTTTGGTGGCTTTCCTTACCGATTCAATAGGTACACCTAAGCTCAACGCGTCATATATATGGAACAGCCTGTCCCAGCTTGGATGCTCGAGGCTGTGCATTATCTCGTCCAGGTTGCGGCTTTGGCGGCCATCGGCGCCTAAACCGGCGCGGTTTATCTCTAAACTCTGGCAAGCTTTCTGCAATGCTTCAATAAAGCTGCGGCCTATGCCCATCACCTCACCTACCGATTTCATTTGCAGGCCCAACTCGCGGTTAGCGCCTTTGAATTTATCAAAGTTCCAGCGTGGTATTTTTACGATCACGTAATCCAAAGTCGGTTCAAAATAGGCCGAAGTGGTTTTTGTGATCTGGTTTTCTATCTCATCAAGGTTATAACCTATAGCCAGCTTAGCGGCAATTTTCGCGATAGGGTAACCGGTTGCTTTTGATGCCAGCGCAGATGAACGCGATACACGCGGGTTAATTTCTATGGCGATGATGGCTTCATCAGCCGGGTTAACCGAGAACTGTACGTTACAGCCACCCGCGAAATTACCTATGGCACGCATCATTTTGATGGCCTGGTTGCGCATGCTCTGGTAACAGCGGTCACTTAGTGTCATGGCCGGGGCCACGGTTATCGAGTCGCCGGTATGAATGCCCATCGGATCAAAGTTCTCAATAGAGCAGATGATGATAACATTATCATTACTATCGCGCAACAATTCCAGTTCGTATTCTTTCCAGCCTAATACTGCCTGCTCCACCAAAACCTCGTGAGTTGGAGATGCCTGCAAACCGCGGCTCAAAGCAGCATCAAAATCTTCTTTCTTGTGCACGAAGCCTGCACCTTTGCCACCCAGCGTATAACTTGGGCGGATAACCAGGGGAAAACCGATTTCCTGTGCTGCTTCTTTACCTTCTAAAAACGAATTGGCTATTTTTGATGTAGCGACACCCACGCCTATATCTACCATCAGTTGGCGGAAGGCTTCGCGGTTCTCGGTTTTTTCAATGGCGTCTAAATCAACGCCAACTATCTTAACACCATATTTTTCCCAAATCCCACGTTCAGCGACAGCTATGCAAAGATTGAGCGCTGTTTGGCCGCCCATAGTAGGCAGTACGGCATCAATCTGCTGTTCCTGTAATATCTTCTCAATGCTTTCAGGTTCAAGCGGCAACAGGTAAACATGGTCGGCAATAACCTTATCCGTCATGATAGTAGCGGGGTTACTGTTTATGATGGATACAGTGATGCCTTCATCTTTTAATGAAAGCGCAGCCTGTGATCCGGCATAATCAAATTCGCAAGCCTGGCCAATAATAATAGGGCCTGAACCGATGATCAAAATGTGTTTAATGGAGGTGTCTTTGGGCATAGTCTTTTTATAAGTCTTGAGTCTTGAGTCCTAAGCCTTAAGTCAGCCCAAACCACATGGCTTTGGACTTTTAACTTTATACTTTGGACTTTAATACTATGCGCTGAGGGCGAAAATCCCGATTCCAGCGTTCGGGATGCAAAGATAGAAAAATAGAACTATTTGAGGCTTAAATTTTCAAATTTAATCTTAGGCTGACATTCCTCTTTTAAATGTGTTAAATTTAAAGTATAATTGATTTCTGTAGTTGATTATTTACTAACCGATATAATTTGTGAGCCATGATTAGAAAGCTATTCCCTGTTTCGATTGCTTTGATGTTGATTTTTAGCGGTTGCGGTATGTTTGAGTCTATCGTTAAATCTACCTTTCCATATACTACAACTTTAACCATACCAGCATCATCTAAGCCTGGTACTGAATACACCGCTATAAGCATGGCTACCAGCTACGACCAAAACTTTACAAAGGATGGAAATAATGCCAACCATATAGGCGATGTACGTGTAGTTTCGGCAAAATTACGCTCGGTTGACCCTACCGATTTTAATATAGGAAACCTGGAATATGTGAAGTTCTATATGTCGACCCATGATGGCAAGGACGAAGTTTTAGTAGGCTCGCGTACTGATATTACCGCAGGAGTGGGTAATACGATGGTGTTGGATATTGATAATTCGAATTTTTTAGACCAACTGATACGTCAGCCTGATGTAAGGATACGGATGGTTTATAAACTGCGTACCGGTATAAACGCAGATGCTAATCTGCGCCTTGCTTTAGGGCTTAGCGCCTACCCTAACAGTAATTGATCCGGAGCTTGTGATAGTTTATTTTATCAGCTTATTATCCACATCAGGAAAAATTGCTATCGGCTCATAAGTACGTGCCTCGTCCATTTCCATGTATGCGTATGACATGATGATAACTATATCGCCCACCTGCGCCAGCCTTGCAGCAGCGCCATTAAGGCAAATGGTGCCTGAACCGCGTTCACCCTTTATAACATAGGTTTCAAACCGGGCACCGTTATTATTGTTCACTATATGAACCTTTTCATTGGCAATAAGATTTGCCGCATCCATTAAGTCTTCATCTATCGTAATACTGCCTACATAGTTCAATTCAGCCTGTGTTACGCGGGCGCGATGGATCTTGGATTTCAATACCTCAATAATCATAATGCAAAGTTAATACAATATAATTTATAGTTCATAGCACATAATTCATGCAACTGTAAACTATATATTACCTTATTATTATATTGTCTATCAGCCGCGTATGGCCTACCCGTGCTGCTACCAAAGCCACTATGCTTTTAGTATCATCACCGGCCGGGTGCAGGGTATTACCATCGGCTATCTCAAAGTATTCAAGTTGTACACCAGGTTCGCTCTTTACGAGCCGTGTAGCTTCGGACTGTAATACTGTAATTTTTTCGCTCCTAAACTTATCCTTTACAAACATCAGTGCCTTTGAAAGTACCAGGGCATGTTTCCTGTCGTCAGCAGTCAAATGAATATTCCGCGAACTCATGGCCAAACCATCTGATTCCCGTTCAATGGGGCACATCACTAATTTAACTGGCATATTCAATAGCTCAACCATTTTGCGTATCACCAATACCTGCTGGTAATCTTTCTGCCCAAAATAGGCGCTATCAGGCCTCACTATATTAAACAGCTTGTATACTACCTGCGTAACTCCCTGGTAATGACCCGGGCGAAACTTTCCTTCAAGCAAATGCTCTAATTCGCCTATGTTTAAATGCCATTGCTCATTATCAGCATACATTTCATTAACGGCCGGGTTAAATAAAATATCACAGTCCGCGCTCTCCAGTTTTTGTATATCATCAGCTATTGGGCGGGGATATTTTTCAAGGTCGGCAGCATCGGTAAACTGCGTGGGGTTAACAAAAATGCTGCATATTACCACATCATTCACCTGCCGCGCCTGTTTTATGAGCGATAAATGCCCCTGGTGCAACGCCCCCATGGTGGGCACAAACCCGGTGGTTTTGTTCAAATTCCGCAATTCATGCAGATATTGCTGTATTTCCTTAACAGTTGTAAATATTTTCAATTAGTTAAATCTAAAAATTGGGCGAAAATGAGCATTTACTTAAAAATAAGCAAAAGTAACTTGCATAATACGTTGATAGTTCATATAATATTGATTATATTTGCAAACTCAAATTTTTTTGACTGCTTACATATTTTAATACTGATTTAGAGATGGGTAAATCTAAGCTTTTGTTTATAACTCATGAAATGTCGCCCTTTCTGGAACTCTCAAAAATTTCTGAAATCACACGTCAGCTTCCGCAGGCCATGCAGGAGAAAGGTTACGAAATTCGTATCCTGATGCCACGTTTCGGTAATATTAATGAGCGCAGGAACCGCCTTCATGAAGTTATACGTTTATCGGGAATGAATATCATTATTAATGATAATGATAATCCATTAATTATTAAAGTTGCCTCAATTCCGGCAGCACGCATGCAGGTATATTTTTTAGATAATGAAGAGTATTTTCAGCGCAAGCATGTATTTAATGATAAAGACGGGAAGTTTTATGCAGACAATGATGAAAGGATGATATTCTTTTGCAAAGGTGCGTTAGAAACCGTTAAAAAATTAGGCTGGGCGCCTGATGTTATCCACTGCCACGGCTGGATGAGCGCTTTGGTACCTGCTTATTTAAAAACTACTTATAAGGACGATCCGACCTTTAAAAACTCGAAAATAGTTTACTCTATTTACGAAAATGATTTTAAAGAACAAATGAGTGCCGATTTTGCAAATAAGGCAATTATGAACGATATGACCGAAAAACATATCGATGCATATAAGCCTGGTACAAATTCAGCATTGTATGCCGGCGCTATCCAATATTCGGACGGGATAGTTTTAGGCAGTGAAAATATAGATGAAGATGTGTTAAATAATGTTAAAAACAGCCATAAATCGATTATGGACTTTAATTCCACATCAGATTTGGAAAATTATTACAATTTTTACGACGAAATTGCGAATGAGGAATTAGCACACGTTGTATAAAAGCTTTGAGATCATATATGAAATTTTTCCGGATAGACTTATTAACGCTGTTGATAAGTCTTTTTATTTTAAATAGTTGTAAAAACCAGGATACTGTTGGGCTTGCCCCTAACGGTATAGGGGCGTTGGGAGGTTCATTAGTAGATACTGCCACAATTTTTACCAATACCACTTATGATGATTCTGTACAAACGGCCAGCATGACCAAATTGCCGTTAGGATTATTTAATGACCCTATTTTTGGCCAAACAGAATCAGACCTGATCACCGACCTGAACCTTCCAGGCTCGTTAGCCTATACGCTTCCTGCCGGAAATATAGTTATCGATTCAGCCCGTCTTTTATTAAATTATGCTGATGGTTTTTATGGCGATTCACTTGGGTCGAGCTATACTGTTAATGTATTCCAGTTAACACAAAGGCAAAATACAGGCATATCTTATTATAACACTAAAAAGTGGCCCTATAACTCAAGTGTGCTTCTCGGAACAAAAACATTCCAGCCCAGGGAAAGAGATAGCATAAAGGTCACCAGTATTATTTCTGGTGCGCCCGATACCACAATAAAGATAGCCCCGCAATTGCGTATCCCTATCGATCCAAATTTTATCTATCAAAATCTATTCAGGGCAAGCTCAACCACTCTTGCTTCAAACCTTATTTTCAAAAACATTGTTAAAGGTTTTTTTATCACCGTGGATAAAAGCCAAACTACGGGCGTGGGGGGCACAATGATGTTTCAGGCCCCTACCGATTCGGCTTTAGCTGTTTATATCCATGCTACAAATGGTTCAGTTATTGATACTGAAGTTGTGTATCTTCCTGTTACACAGCATGCTACTCAAATTAGTCATACGTATTCACAGCAGGTACAGGCTTCATTAAACCTTACAGCGCAAAATATATCAGATAGTGTGATGTACTTGCAGGGAACAGCTGGCCTTAGGGCTAAAATTAGTTTCCCGTACATTAATAATCTGTTTAAATCACTTGGCACCAGTAATGTTGTAATAAACAGGGCCGAAATAATTGTAACTGTAGCTCCGGGTTCAGATATACCTGCTTACCTGGTTCCGCAACCTAAGTTAACGTTATATAGGTATGATATAGCACATCAGCCCATACCTATTGAAGATGCGAGTTCAAGTAGCGGCGCTTTCTTTGGTGTAGGGCCTTTCGGCGGCTTTTATAATTCAACCACACGTAATTATCATTTCCTGGTTACCGGCTATATGCAGGAATTAATAAGCAACCAAACGAAGGATTATGGCACCTATATTGCCACTGTTGATACTACCAATACCAGCAGTGTTGATATTGCCCCAACTGCTCAAACAGCCAGCCGGGTACTTGCAGGCGGTAATAATAAAAAACAACCTTACGGTATAAAACTCAATGTGATATATACCAAGGTTAATAAATAACAATAAATAGCTTACAACGTTCTGATAAAACCGGATAGATATTTAATTTTATCCGGTTTTTATATTTAATTACATTTTATGTGCGGTATAGTAGGATATATTGGTTATAGGGATGCTTATCCCATCATTATAAAAGGTTTGCACCGGTTGGAGTATCGCGGTTATGACAGCGCGGGCATAGCTTTGATAGATGACGGCCTAAAGGTTTACAAAAAGGCAGGCAAAGTAAGCGACCTGGAAGATTTTGTTAAAGGTGTTAACCCTCATGGCAGCGTGGGCATGGGTCACACCCGCTGGGCCACACACGGCGCGCCAAGTGACCGAAATTCGCATCCCCATTCATCAGGCGACCGCAAACTTACCATTATCCATAACGGAATAATTGAGAACTATGGCATTATTAAAGAAACTCTATTAGCCAAAGGCCACGTTTTTAAAAGCGATACTGACACAGAGGTTTTAATTCATTTAGTTGAAGATATTATAAATGAAACAGGCTTAAGCTTACAGGAAGCTGTTCGTGTGGCTTTAAATAAAGTTATAGGTGCTTATGCTATCGTAATTATGAGCGCCGATGAACCCGACCTGCTGATAGCTGCACGTAAAGGCAGCCCAATGGTTATTGGCGTAGGCAAAGGCGAATACTTTATCGCATCGGATGCTACGCCTATTGTTGAATACACCAAAAATGTGATTTATCTGAATGACAACGAGATAGCCTACATTAACCGTGACAACCTGCTGATAAAAAACATCGACAATACTGTTCAGACCCCCTATATACACGAGCTTGACCTGAAGCTCGAAATGCTTGAAAAAGGCGGTTACGACCACTTTATGCTAAAGGAAATATATGAACAGCCACGTTCCATACGTGATTGTATGCGGGGGAGAATATATCCGCAACAGGGAAAAGTGCAGTTGGGCGGTATAAAAGAATATACCGAGAAACTAAAAAATGTAGACCGTATTATCATTGTTGCCTGCGGAACATCGTGGCACGCGGGTTTGGTGGGTGAATACCTGATAGAGGAATATGCGCGTGTACCTGTTGAAGTGGAATATGCTTCGGAATTTAGGTACCGCAACCCTATAATTACTGAAAAAGACCTGGTTATAGCCATTTCGCAATCAGGCGAAACTGCAGATACTATGGCTGCTATTGAACTGGCTAAAGAAAAAGGCGCTACCATATTTGGTGTTTGTAACGTGGTTGGGGCATCTATACCACGTACCACACATGCGGGGGTTTACACACACGCCGGGCCCGAAATTGGTGTAGCATCAACCAAAGCATTTACGGCCCAGGTTACTGTTTTAACACTTATTGCCTTTTATATAGCACAACAGCGTGGTACCATCACTCAAAGCAAACTGGTTGAATATTTAACCGAACTTAACCAGGTACCCGAAATGGTTGAAGTGGCGTTAAGATCAAATGAGCGCGTAAAAGTGATAGCCGAAAGATTTAAAAACTCAACCAACTGCCTGTTCCTGGGCAGGGGCAGTTCGTTCCCTGTGGCACTGGAAGGTGCATTAAAACTGAAGGAAATATCGTACATACATGCCGAGGGTTATCCCGCGGCCGAAATGAAACACGGTCCTATTGCTTTAATTGACGATGCCATGCCGGTAGTATTTATCGCCACAAAAAATTCATCGTATGAAAAGGTGGTGAGCAATATACAGGAAGTAAAAGCCCGTGGCGGCCATGTAATAGCCATAGTTAGCGAGGGCGATACCGAAGTAAGGGATATGGCCGAATATGTGATCGAGATCCCGCAAACCAGCGAAGCCTTTGTTCCATTACTGGCTACTATACCTTTACAATTACTATCGTATCATATAGCTGTTATGCGTGGTTGTAATGTGGACCAGCCACGTAACCTTGCCAAATCTGTTACCGTGGAATAATTTTCAAGTCGATAAAACTGCTAATTTAAGCCATATTATTTTTCAATAGAAAAAGTCAATAATTATTTATATTTGTATAGATATTATCTATATATGACTATAGTACAGCTTGAATACATTGTAGCGGTTGATACCTACCGCAGTTTTGTATTAGCCGCCGAGAGGTGTTTTGTAACACAGCCCACCCTCAGCATGCAAGTACAAAAGCTTGAAGATACGCTGGGTGTAAAGATCTTCGACCGCAGCAAACAACCGGTGAGCCCAACTGAGATAGGCGCTGAGATAATTGCCCAGGCACGCATTATGCTTGCCGAAAGTGAAAAAATAAAAGAGATCATCAGCGACAGGCAAAAGGAAATATCCGGTGAATTGAAAGTGGCCATCATCCCCACAGTTTCGCCTTATATTTTACCAAAGATACTGCATGGTTTTGTACAAAAATATCCTCAGGTAAAACTCATTGTATGGGAGCAAACTACTGAAAGCATAGTCCACCAGCTAAAAAACGGCACTATTGACTGCGGCATATTATCAACCCCATTGCATGAAAGCAATTTAAAGGAGATACCTGTTTTTTATGAGAATTTTGTGGCTTATGTATCAAAAAACAGCAAGCTATCTAAAAAGAAAAATATCAACCCCGAAGATATTGATATGGAAGAAATATGGGTACTGAACGAGGGGCATTGTATGCGCGAGCAGGTATTAAACATCTGCCAGCGGCGCAAATCAACCAAGGGGTTCCAACATTTTGAATATAACACCGGCAGTGTCGAAACCTTGAAACGCATGGTCGACCAAAATAGCGGCGCCACTATATTGCCAGAACTGGCTTTAGCTGATCTTACAGAAAAACAACTGGACAAAGTGCGCTATTTTAAATCGCCCGAACCAGCGCGCGAGGTGAGCATTGTGGTACAAAACAATTTTTTAAAACGCCGTATGATTGATGCCTTAAAAAACGAGATATTGGAACTGGTACCCAAACGTATGCGAAGCAAAAAAAAGAAAGAAGTAATAGATATATAACATAAACATGATAGTTTGCGTATATCTGTTCTGTAAAATATCGTATTTTTGCGTCATTATAAAGGTAAGTGATCACGTATGGAGCCTATTAATATCATCCACAATAAAGATATCGGCACAAAACAAAAAGCGCTTGCCATTAATCTCGACCCTAAAATTTATGGTTCGTTTGCCGAGATTGGCGCCGGGCAAGATGTAGCGGCCAACTTTTTTAAAGCCGGCGCTTCATCAGGCACAATAGCCAAAACCATGTCGGCTTATGACATGACCTTCTCCGATGCTATTTATGGGGTACAGCAAATTCGCCGTTATGTAAGCGAGCAAAGGCTCATTTCCATGCTCGACCATGAATACGGCCTACTGATAGAGCGCCTGGCCCAACAGCGCGGCGATTCAACCACATTCTTTGCTTTTTCTGATACAGTATCGGCACTCAACTATAATAAAACCAATGAGGGCCATGGCTGGATGGGCGTGCGTTTTCAGCTTGAACCCAATGGGCCGTTCAATGACGTGGTGCTCCACGTTAAGCTATTAGATAACGATAACGTGTTGCAGCAACAAGCAGTAGGTATATTAGGCGTGAACCTGATATACGCCTGTTTTTATTATCATGAGATAGCGCCTGTGTTTTTATTGTCGTTGATGGACAATCTGTCGAAAGATAGCGTGCAAATCGACATGATACGCTTTGAGGGCCCTGATTTTATCAAGGTTGATAACCGGCTGATGAGCCTGTACCTCGTAAAATATGGTTTTTCGGATGCTGCAGTATTTAGCCCCGATGGTAAGAACCAGCAGCCATCGGAAGTTTTGTATAAAAAAAACATAGTGGTGATACGCGGCCGGTTCAGGCCGATTATCAACGTGCATCTGGATATGCTGAGCACCGGCGTAAAGCAATTTTTGCAGGAACCGGATGTAGACCCCAATAATGTAGTGGTAATAACTGAGCTTACCCTGCAAGCGCTAAAAGAACGGGACGCTGATGAAAACGCCGAAATTGATGAAAAGGATTTTCTCGACCGCGTAGATATACTTTGTTCACTTGGACAAACTGTACTGATATCAAACTTCCACGAATATTACAAGTTGGTATCCTACTTATCAAAGATCACCAAATATAAAATGGGTGTGGTTCTGGGTTACCCGAACCTGGAATATATTTTTTCCGAAGAACATTATAAAGATTTGCCGGGCGGAATTTTGGAATCATTCGCCACACTGTTCAGCCGCAAGGTAAAATTGTTCATATACCCTACCCTGCGCGATGGCGTAATATACAATTGCCTCAAATTCACCCCTCCGCCACACCTGATAGACCTTTATCGTTACCTGATAGCCAACAACAAAATTGAGGACATCAGGCATTATAACGAGAATAACCTGCACGTGCAAACTGATATAGTGCTACAGCTTATAAAGCAGGGCGTGGAAGGATGGGAACAATATGTACCTGCCGAAGTAGCCACCATGATAAAAGAACGCCACCTGTTTGGCTATACCACCGAAGTTAAAGTGGACAAGCCGATAGTTGAAGAAGTGGGTGAGTTATCTGAAAAAAAATCAAAGGCTGTTTAAACTTACTGTCATGCTTCGTGCCTCGCAATGAGGCGTGGAGATAATCCATTATTTTGCCCGTACTTTTTCAGCCACAAACGGGTTTATCATCAAAGCTATCACAATCACCAAAGCACAGCCTATTACATTAAACCATAAATAGGCCACCGCATTATAATAACCCAGCACACAGATAATGGCCTCGGCAATAAAGCCGGCTATAAACACCGCCGTTCCCCGTATTTTTTTTAAGTAGAAAGCCACCACGAACACCCCCAGAATAGTACCGTAGAGGTATGATCCCAGCTCATTCACCGCTTCAAGCAAATTGCCCATTTTGCCGGCAAAAAGCGCCATACCAATGCATACCAATCCCCAAAAAACCGTAGCCAATCTTGAGGCATTTAAATAATTAGCATCAGATGCCCCGGGGTTGATAATGCGCTTGTAAATATCAACCGTACTAGTTGAAGCCAGCGAATTAAGCGCGCTGGCCGTTGAACCCATCGAAGCTAAAAACACAATGGCTATCAGCAAACCTATCAATCCGCGTGGCAGATAATGCGTTACAAAATTCAGGAACACATAATTGGTATCATCCGTGTCGGCTTTGGGGTCGTTCTTCTTCATCAGGCCGATGGCTTTTTGCCTGATGTCGGTTGATTGCTTGTCGGCCTGTTTAAGTTCCGCTTGTGCCTGGTTTATCTGGCTTTCATTTTTGCTGTCTAATGCTTTGATAAGGTTATCAGCTTTGGCCTTGCGCTGCTCAAATACGGTGGTATATTGGTTTTCCAATGCGTTGTATTGGGGGGCATAATTACTGCCCTTCACCTGTTTCACCTCATACTGGTTAAAAAACATCGGCGGTTTATTAAACTGGTAAAAGGCGAATACCAATACCCCAATCAGCAATATTAAAAACTGCATGGGTATTTTTATCAGGCCGTTCATGATCAAACCTAAGCGACTTTGCCCTACCGAGCTACCGGTTAAATAGCGACCCACCTGGCTTTGGTCGGTACCAAAATAGGAGAGCTGCAAAAAGAATCCGCCGATCACCCCACTCCAAACGTTGTATTTATTATTAGGGTCGAATTTCCAGTCGATAACATTCATCCTGCCTAATTTGCCCGATAGTTTGAGCGCATCGCCAAAACCTACACCCGACGGCAATAGGTTTACCACCACTACCCCTGCCAAAAACATCCCCGAGAATATAATGCTCATTTGCAGCAATTGGGTATACGATACCGCTTTTGTTCCGCCATAAACCGTATAAAATATCACTAAGCCGCCAATAAACAGCGTGGTATAAACGGTATTGATATTTAATATGGTTGATAAAATTATAGATGGCGCATAAATAGTTATACCTGTCGATAATCCGCGTTGGATCAAAAATAAGAACGAAGTTAACGCCCGGGTTTTAAGGTCGAAACGCTGCTCTAAAAACTCGTAAGCGGTATATACTTTAAGCTTATGGAATATCGGCACAAAGGTGATGCACAGCACGATCATGGCCAGCGGCAGTCCGAAGTAGAACTGCACGAACCGCATCCCATCAGAATAAGCCTGGCCGGGCGCTGAAAGGAAAGTAATAGCGCTGGCCTGTGTGGCCATTACTGAAAGGCCCACGCCGTACCAGGGCAGCGAGCGGCTGCCCATTAAAAACTGGTCGATGTTTTTGTTGCTGCCGCTTTTCCACACGCCATAGCCAACAACGGCAAGCAGGGTGGCGATAAGTACTATCCAGTCGGCTAAGCTCATTTAAGCGAAATGGTAATGAGCCAGAATATAAAAATTAAAAAAACCAGCCATACAACAACAATGCCGTAAAACTGGTTCCAGTTATTTATGAATGATGGCAGGTCGGGATCAGATGTCCTTTTCACGGCCCTTAACCAATATTTGAAGGAAAAGCCCGGCTGATAACAAACCTAAAACACCGCCAACTAATGCCCATTCCATACCTACGTTTAAAATTGCGCCTGTAAATAAGCCGGTAATAAGGCCAACTACGTAATAAAGGTAATCGTAGCTTCTTTCTTCTTCCTGTTCGTGCTGATGTTTCATAATGTGTAATTATAAGACTGCAAATTTATATTATTAAAGCATTGATGCCTAATGCAATTGTTAATTTTTCGGTTTAAATGTAGATAAGCTTATAATTGAGGCTTTCTTGTTAATAATTTTATAACTTCGGGCAACCTTATTTACAGTAAACAACATACAATCATGACACGTTCAGCATTAATCGGTTTCATACTGTTGTTTTTAGCAACCATTTTAATGGAAGTATATAATCCTACCCTAAAAGGACTAAACTATTTTCTACAAGCAGTATTGTTTCTCAGGCTATTTAACGAATTTAATAAAGTACGCCAATCCCACATCATTTTCGTAATGCTAAAAGTTTATTTAGTGCTGTTTGGACTGGTCATTGTACAGCTAAACATCAAAAAAACTTCTTCTTTAAATGAATTTTTGGTCAATCCTTTCATTCCGATAATCCTTTCATTTTTAGTAAGCTTTCTGCTTTTGGCTGATTATTTGGATAAAAGGGGCCTCTTTAAAAAGAAATCTACCGCAGCTGTTATATAGTTACTCCTATCTGGCGCGAGTATGCAGCGAGGGCCAAGCGCACGGCGTACTCGTGACTCTATTAAATTACCATCGGATCAACTAATATAACCTCAATCAAACCTGGAATATTACAATAATAATCCTTTGCACTACTGTAAATGTAATCTTCCGGTCTTTCAACTATTCCGGCAACTACCGGGTTGTTATGAATATAGTCCAATTTTTGATGCAACATTTTTATATCTGATAGTTCGATAGGATGATTATCCTGCTGCCACAATTGAAAATTCATATTCTGGCTATTCTTTTTACCGGCCCGTTCCATCATCCATAGCATCCATTCCCGCCGACTTTCCTGTTGATTGCTTTGAATAGCCGTTTTTAAAGCAG
>Ga0207695_10001070_pt1 | contig 47861 bp, 76 predicted proteins | sample KBSC54metaG_FD_184354 | JGI IMG/M metagenome (GOLD analysis project Ga0207695, IMG submission 184354) | Corn rhizosphere microbial communities from Kellogg Biological Station, Michigan, USA - KBS C5-4 metaG (SPAdes) (version 2) | ecosystem: Host-associated > Plants > Roots > Rhizosphere > Soil...
AAGGATGGTGCCCAAGGGCGGAGTGAAACAACCGCGCCTTTTCAAAGCGGTGATCTTGTCCAACCGGCCTCATTGACCGACGGAATCCTGCGGCGTCCGGTCGCGCATTTGTCCAACCTCAGTCGCCCTATTCCAGACACCCTGAATGCGGGAGGGTGTGAATGAGCATCCGCCCGAATTGGCGCGACATCAGCGTGGCCGACCTGACCGACGAAGAAGTTGAGCAGATGACCCAGCGGGAGCAACGCTGGTGCCTCGACCTGCTTTGCGAACGGGCGCGCTTGAAGGCCGAGCCAGCCGTTAAGCTAGCTCCAGCGCCGACCGTTGACGAAGCTCCTGTAAAGTTTTCGCGGGCTCAAATCGATGCGGCCGAGATAGCCATAGTCGGCAATGGCCGCCGCATCTTCGTCTATCCGGGTGAGGGCGCGAACGACGATTGCTTTGCTGGCGAACTGCTCAACCCAACCGAGCGGGAAATGCGCGGCCAGGGGCATATCTCGTGCCTTTGGGACTGCTCCAAGGTCGTCGCTCTTGAGGGTGTGAAGCCTCTCCCCAACCCTCGAATGAGGGAGGTGCGCGTGCCTGAAGCGGTAGGAGCGCTGCGGCACGCGAACATCATAGCAACATTCGCGCGCAGATCAAACATCCGAGCAATAGGAGAGGGATTGTGATCGACCAGAAGTCGTTTGAGCGCGGGCTAGAGATCGGCCTGCGAACCGCTCTTGTGATCATCGGTGACGGCCTTGGCGCACGAGGCATCCAGCGACAGATCGATGAGATAAAGGAATCGCAAGCAGCGCGTGGGCTCACGGCGAACAAGAGCATAGTCGAGGCGGATATCTTCATGCCGCAACCACTTGCCCACCCTGGCGACTTCGGCCTGCCGGCGACGGCGATCGATAACGAACGCGTGGCTCTGTCGCGCATGTCGTGGGCCACACCCCCTTCACCTTCCCCTGACATCGATAAGGATATGATCGATGGTTGACGTTCGCCCCGAACGCAAGCTCACCCTATACCGCGACGATAGCACGTCGCAGGTGGTCTACAACCGTGTCAAGACGTGGTTCTGGACCGCCGGCAACACCGTCCTCGTCATCAGCCGATACGACGCCGCAGAGGGTGGCGAGCATCATTACATCCATTGGCCGCGCGAGCGGTTCTGCTGGTTCAAGGATGAGCCGGCGCGTCTCGCCAAGGTGGCCCCGTGACCTCCATAGCGTCCAAGCTGACGCCCGACGACGTGATTCCTGCGGAAGGTCTCACGCACAACCGGCACCTATATCGCGCCGCGAAGGCATATGTCGTCGCGTTCGAGGACTACGAAGTCTGCTCGGCTTGCGATGCTGGGCTGTTCCGGAAACGCCAGGGCGCATTCGAAGCGGCGTTGGCATCACTCATTTCTGTGCGTGCGCGGCTGGATAATGAAAACGCGCCGCTCCTACAGAAGGAAGCGAGCAAGTGAGCGAGGAACGCAAACCTAAGGTCGGTATCATCGCGCATATCGATCACGGTAAGACGGCACTGACCGCCGCAATTCTTCGGTCCCTAGCAGCTGGCAAGATACGCAGTCCGATTCTGATCGCTGACCCTACACCAATCGCTCCCGTCAGGACCAAGCGCAAGAGCGATACCACCAAGGACCCCCAGCCATGAACGAGGAACAGCCTGCGTTCGTCCTGATCACCGGCAAGGGCAATCCTGCCGAGACGATTCCGATGATCCTTTGCTGCCCGTCGTGCGGCGAGCGTCACATTGACGAAGAGGCGTTCGAACACGTCGCCCACCACACGCACGCCTGCCAGGGCTGCGGCCTCGTCTGGCGGGCGGCGAAGGTCAACACCCACGGTGTCCGGTTCCTGCCGGGCTACAAGAACGAAAGCCCCCAGCCATGAACACAGATGATCGAGCGCTTGTGGAGCGTGCGGCTCAACAGGTTTTCAGCAGATTTTCGTGGGAGACGCTGACGACTCCCGAAAGCTTAATCGCTCGACTGCGTATGTGCGCGGAACAGGCGATCGCCGACACCCGCGCCGCAGACAGACTAGAAGCCTTCCACGCCAAACCGGTGGTGGGGGAGCAATCAGCGCAACTGCGCGATCTACTCTCAAGTCTAGAGCGCATTGGCGAGGGCGGCTTTTCCGAAGAGTTGTTGATCCATGCGGACGAAGCGCAGGCGCTTTGCGCGATCTTCGCCGCCCCGCCTTCCCCGCCTCCCGTAGTGTCGGGGGAAGCGAGCGAGACGTTTAACGGCTATTCGCGTGCGACGGCAGAGCGAGCGCTGGCTAGGGTGCGCGCATGGTGCGATTGGGCGGAAAGCGATGCTGGCGAAGACACGAACCCGCGTATGTGTCCAGACGATGTTCGGACTGCGCTCGCCCTCGTCTCCACCCCTCCCGTAGTAGAGGAAGGGCGGCGAGAAGCGATAGGGAGGATTATCGATCCTGAGGCGTTTCTGACGTTGCGAGAGATTGCCGCCGAAAAGGGCCTAGATGCGGAAAACCCGCCGCCGGGTGTCGTCCTACTCGATCCTATCGATGGCCCTCGAAACGCATTTCGCGAACGATACGACGCGGCTCTCGCCAAAGCAGACGCCATCCTCGCGCTGACCCCCGTTGAAGGGGTGGGGCGCAAGTCGTACTGGCTGATCGAGCGTCGGTGTTCGCCTCCGCTGTATTCCTCAACCCCTCGCCCGACCGGACACGGCGCGTTCTATTCCGACGTGATGCGGGCGTACCGCTACGAGACGCGCGAGGCAGCGTTAGCCGAGTTGCGAATGATGTACGAGCCCGAGCGGGCGGAATGCTTCGTCAGCGAGCACCTTGACGTTGATCTGCCATCGCAGGCCCTCTCCACCCCCGTAGCCGCGCAGGGGGATGAGGTACGGGAGGCGCTGGAGCCGTGAGCAGCTATTTGCGCTCCCTACGCGCCAACTCTGCTTCTACGGCAGCACGGATAAACTCCGCGCGTTTTCCCGGCCCCGCGAACGCGTCGATGCGCTCCAGCATCTCGGGCGAGAGCCGCACCGCTGTGAATTTGCCAATGGCCGGTCGTCCCATGCGGGCGGGACTAGCCGTTATCTTTTTGTGCGCCAAGCCTTGCATGTTTCCGTTATCGCCTATTGACTATAGCCGTTATCGGTTTTAGATAGACGTTATCGGTTACGGAGGCAAGCATGGAAACTGGAATCATCACCAACGGCATTCTAGACCTCTGCGGAGCCTTCGCAGCGTACGGCTATTTGGTCACCGCCAACCCGATCGCGGGCGACGAAGCGACCTTCGAGCAACATCTACGCGACGGCTTTCGTCAGCTCGAAAGCGATTTCGCCGCGTTGGCCAAGACTTACCGGACGCGCGGTCGCAGCAAGCGCGCGCTCGACATTCTTCATACCCGCCGACCGAACCCGATCTGGGGCGTGGAGGTCGCATGAAGGCCCACGATTGGGAGGATGTCACCTGCCTCGCGGAGAAGCACGCCCACGGCTTCCACATCCTGTCGCGCGTCCGAAAGTGCGGTAACTGCCGCACCTATCAGCAACTCGACACCCTTTATGATTTCGGTTCGTACAGCGCTCGTGGTGGCCCAAAAGTTCGGGGCTATCGCTGGGTTCCGTTGGCCGGCCGCTGCTACTCGGAGAACTAGCGCCATGAACAAGCCAGAGAACACCCTGCCTTGGGAAACCAAGCCATGCGATTTCAACGCCGGTTGGACGTCGGTCGGATATATCCTGAGAGGTCCCCAAAGCGGCACATGGGTGCCCTGCCATCATTGGGGCGATCGACGCGACGCGGAGGCCCATGTGATGTTTCTGAACCGGGGTCTTCCACGCGATGAGGCCAAAGAGCGCACCCTCGCGCTCGTGCATCAAGAAGTCACCCCATGATCGCCCTCGCAACACTAGGAGCGCCCCATGAAGGATGATGCTGAACGAGCGCGGGAATGCTTGGGTAAGTTGATCGCTGAGTCAGGTCGCTATTCGAGTGTGGCGAGCCATGCTTTTGCAACTCAGGGCCGTGACATCTTCATCCTCGCCAGCGATGCTATCGAGCTTGCTGTCGCCTTTGCACAGCAGCCAGAGGGGTCAATCACCGACGATGAGGCGTTCGTCTGGCGGTGGGTCGAGCGAGCGCTCTATGATCCAACGGTGCCCATGACTGACGCTCTGAACGTTCTCGCGCACTATCCCGGCGCGCCGTGGAACCGGATGCGCTGGAATGTCGACCACAAGTCGTATGCCGACCAGTTCTACCGCAATCACCCCGCAGCCATGCTCGACGTAGCGCCGATACCAGGGGAAGAGTGATGAGGAAGAACCGGTTCGCTCGTTTCCGTCGATACGACCAATGGCCAAAGCCCATGCGGAGCTGGCAGGTCGGCGACATGCTATCGAGCGGCTTCTATGCGGACGCAGCCAATCCAGAATACCGGAAAGAGTTGCGCATGATCTCATGGAGGCGTCCGCTATGACCAGCCCGCTAAAGCCGTGCCCGTTTTGTGGGAAGCCGGCGGAAAGTGCGTTTGTCCACGCGAGCATCCCATGGTGGCAAGTCGAGTGCACGGATTGCTCTGCGCACGTCGATGCCGAAACTGAAGTCGACGCCATCGCCGCTTGGAACACCCGAGCCTCTACCGCATCCGAAGCCGAGAGGGTCAGAGAGGCAGCATCCGCGCTGGTCGCCAAGCTGGATGAATGCGACCCGCACCTGACGAGCATGTTCAGCTTCGCGCTGGCACACGATCATCTGTACAGCGGCCCGACCTATGGGGAAGAGCTTGAGGCTCTGCGCGCTGCTATCCGCTCCCTTCCGATCGGTGAAGCATGATCGGCCCCACCCTCGTTGAACTCGGTCTATGGATACTAGCTTTCACCCTTATAGCTGCTGCTATACATTGGGTGAGGAGGAGACGTTAGCGCCGCCTCTCCCGCTTCCCAGCTTTCGCCATCGCAAAGTAGATAGCTTCTCCATCCTCCTTTGCCGTTCTAAAACGGGGTATATCTGGCATCATCTCGGGAGGGAGGCCGATCGGAATTCCATAGCGGTCGTCGGGTTCGTATTTCATGCGGGCTGTCTGCCGGCGCGAATCCAACAAGGGAAGTGGCCGCTACCCGCCGATGTCCTGCTCGATGTCTGCCCATCCTTCACGCATTCTGATTCTCCATGGGACTGCGGGCTGGCGCGCAACTACCAGCTTTCAAGCGGGTCCAGTCGAAACCGGTTCTTCGCTCAGCGATTGCTCGCCGCCGCAGCCATGTTGGTCGCGCCTTATTCGGAGTTTCACCGACTCGCTAGGAGCAGCGCATAAGCGCTACATGTTCCACGCTCTTCTCGGGTCAGCGCGACCGACACCACCGCTAGCAGAAAACCCCCTACCCGTCAAGTTGCGTTCGGTAGAGGAAAGGAGTAAGGTTCGGGGATGGAAACTACGCTTTTCGCGGCTGGCTTTTTAGCGTGGATCACCACTGGTGTACTGGGCGGTCAAATGCTGAGCTATCCTGGAGATGGGCTAAACCCACGGCATATCCTGGGCGCCGCGATCGGCCCGTTAGCTTTGTGCATCGCGCTGTTTGAGCTCGCATTCGCTGACTAGACATGTTGGAAACGCAGGCCCACCCCTACACCAGCCGTGGGCATTCTGCTTGAGTCGTTACTTGTCTGGTGTCCACGGCGCCTATGGGGCGACCATCCATCGGACTAGAAGATAAACCACCATCTGACCGGCCACGCCGATCACAAATGGGATCGCGTACCCAAACAATATTTCACGGTGGGCCGCGCCCCTACGTGAAGCCAGCCATATCCTGTTATAGCGGTCAGAAAACGACTGCGACGTTAGTGTGGCGAATGCTGCGGTTAACAAAAGTAGCCAAGGTGACCACCCCAGATACGCCACCAAGGCGGCAAAGCCAAAGTTCACGAAGATGCCAAGCAGGCATCCTATACCTAGAGCCATTGTCTCACCCTCCCCGAAAGTGGGAGGCTATCATAACTAATTGACCTTGGTACACTGCTTTAACGCGGCGTCGGCCTTGTCCGCATAGCGCCCAGGACCAGCGTATTCGACCAGCTTTGCCAGCACAGTGGCGGCAAACTTCGCGAGATCTGTTGGCATTTTGGAGGGCAGCGGCGCCGGGCGAGTTGGGACCGTTACCGGGCATGGGCGCTGCACATCCTTGTACACGGTGACGGTTCGAATCTCGACGGCCGGCCGAGATTGATCAGCAACACAGCCGCCGGGCAATAGCGACCACGCGACCAGCGTTAGAATTAGACGGCGCATCAAAGACCCCCTGTTTGGGCGCTCAGAGCCGCAGGGACGCGGCAAGCTGGGTTGTCAGGCAAATCCCTTACCAACCGCTGCAACGTCTCCAGGCGGCTCGCATCGGCCTTCTGGCGCTTGTCCAGATCAGCGATCGTCGCCGCGTCAGACGCTTTCACGTCGGCATAGGCTTTCGCCCTCGCCTCGCTCTCCGCGTTCTTCGCGTCCAGTGCGTCCGACAGTCGCGTGATCGATTCCAGATTGACCGCGTTCTTTGCGATCTCCGTGTCGCGCTGGGCCGAGTGCAGCATATCGAGCTTCTGCCAATGCCGCGTATTTCCGTTGGCGATGAACAATGCCACCGTCAGTCCGATGATCAGCGCGAGCAATCCGCCGGCAACGATCGACTGTATGCGGGGAAGTCCGAACATCAGGTCGTCTCCGTCGTTGTCGTGGCCGGCGTCGCTACCGCTGTGGTCGTAGTGGTGGTCACCATGGGCGTGCTGTCATCGCCGCCCGTTGCGTCGAGTGAGAAGCCCAGCCCAGACGCCTTCACCGATCGCCGATTGATCGCGAGCCCCAGCGACATGAGGATGATCCCGATGATGGCGAGCAGCCCGTAGGCGATGTTCGCCAGCGGGTCGGGCACGTGCCAAGTCTGGAATATGCGGATGATCCACGCCAGCAGGGCGGTAAGGACCATGGCGCCGCCGATCGATGCAGCGAGGGCCACGAAAGCGCGGAGATCGCGAGGCGGCCAGCCTGGAAAGGTCATGGCGCTTCCTTCCGACAGCGGCCCGTATCGAGCGCGTCTTGCAGGCAACATTGCGTGATCATCTGGACGAGATAAGCCTCAGCCTCCTTGCCGGGCTCTCGCTCTCCGATGTTATCCCACAGCTCTTGCGCGACGTGGACAGCTTCATGCGCGATTATGCCCGCGACCTGTTCTATGGGGCGGTCGCCGGGCGGGTGCATCGTAATGATGCAGGTTGTCTTTCCTTCGTGGACAAGGAAGTGCGTGGCGGCGTTCGAATGATCATTGGCGAGGAAGCTGGGAGGGTTGCTCACCTTCAGCCGCTTCATCTCCTTGCGGAACGCCTTGGGCGACTTGGTGAAGCCGACATAGATCGGCCATTGACCCATGCCGTAGTAAGAGATGTGGGGCTCAGTCATGCCCAGCCCCCATCCCGTAGCGCGCGTTCGAAGACTTGGGCGTAATCCTCGATCTGATCCGCCTTATCGCGCCCATTGATGATCGTTCGCGCGTTCATGTATTGCTCGCGGGTAGCAATGCCCGACGCCGGCAGAACCTTCTTGAGGGACACGCCGGTGAACCAACCTTCGTTCATGCCGAGATGCAGGATTTGGGCGGCAATAGCTGGCTCCATCGCCTTGTCGGGCGTGGCGATAAGGGCACCATTCAAGCCAAGCTCGCGATCGGCGCGCTGGTAGTTGAAGTCCCAGGTTAGCTGGACATAACCCCTGCCGTACCAAGGGTAATAGCGGAGGTGCTCCTTGCGCCATTCCTCGGGCAGCCAATAGGCTTCGCGGACAGGCCGCATCGTTGCGTTCGTTTCGTGCCAGGTCGTCGCCAGCTCGTATGCAGCGAAGGCGAGAGGATCGCCCGAGATCGCAGCGAGCACGGTATTGAAGCCGTCAACCTGCGATTGCTTCAGGCTACCGAGCCTGTTGCGCACCGTCGTGAAGAAGGCGCCGGTGTTAAAGGTCATCCAACCTGTCCTTGAGCAAATGAGTGGTGGAAGCTTCGATCTGCCGAGCCTGGCGCGCCTTGCCGGCCGCCATGAGCAGATCGGGATGCGACGCCTGATAAGCGTACCCCTCGTAGACAAGCTCATCATCGACCATCGTGGCGACCTTCAGAACCATCGTGGGAGGTCCACCAGGCTGTAGATTGATGAGGTTCGACACGACGCTGCGCGGCTGCGCGAGGGCGATTTGATCCAGAAGATCGATCTCCCGGATAGCCTCCACGTCCCCAAGCAACTCCGCGAACGTGTGCCCCTGCAAGTCGTCTCGCGACGCATATCCCAGCGGCGCGAAGATCATCAGGAACGCTTTGTCCGAGATCCAAATGAGGCGCTTGGTCGCGTCCTTCTTCCAGCGTGCCAGAAAGATGGCGTTGTCGAACTCGACCGCCTTCAACCGGGTTTCCAGAACGGTGTGCCGGTCCTCGCAGGCACTTAGCTCCGAGCGAAATTCCGCGATGTCCAAGCGCAGCCGTTCGATCTCGCTTTTCTCCTTGGCCGCACCGATCTTCATGCGCGCATTGAGCAGACCCAACAGACCCCCCGTCCCCAGGATGCTTCCCCCGACCCCGAACAGGGCGACTACAAGCTCCTGGCTCACCGCACGGGCTCAAGAGACATCTCCATTCGGTTGACGGGAAGACCCCGCGCCACCTTGCGGACAAACACACCAATGGATCCCCAATCATTGCCGAAGGGAACCGCTGTTATCTGCATGAGGGTGAGCCAGAACGCGGCGTTCCACGCCTCTATGTTGGTCACCCAACCTAGAAGCCATGCCAGCATCGCCGCGCCGAGAGGCAGGAACATTGCCAGTGCCACGTCCTGGGCAAGCGACGCGCGGAACCACACACCGACAGCGAGCGCGCCGACGTAGAGCGCAAGCTGCGTATGCGGTTCCGAGAGGCCTATCCGCCAGCCCACATAACCCAGGCCGAACGTGATCAGCACTAACGCCGCCGATCGATTGACGAACGACGACGGCAGCACACCGAACAGCATCAATGCCCAAATGATCTTGTCCGGCGTCATCGTTTACCGGCTCGGGAACGTCGGTGTCGGGGTGGGTGTTGGGGTGGGTGTCGGCGTGGGGGTAGGGCTCGGGTGACTAACCTGGTCATCATCAGGCATGGTTATTCTCCTTGGTTGATGGGGGTGGCGAAATTCGATAGGATCGCAGAATGATGAACTGCGCACCCGATGCGACCGGCTGGATCGATGAACTGACATATCGTCAGGGTCATATTCTGACCCCTCATGCGGGTATCGCGGCAGTTGCCCTTGTTGTTCTCATGATTCTGTCGGCGCGGCTGCTGCTGCATTACTTCCCGGCGGGAGAGCCCATGGGAGATTGGCCGGAAGACGAGTAGCGGCATCATACGTTCGCCGCCACGAAATCGGCCTTTATGTTGCCGATGATGTCACCATTGCCAGTCACCGACCCAAGGCCGGAAAAGTGCGTATTATCGGTGTAGGTAGTGGATTGCCCGTACACGCCGATCGATAGCCACTTTGCCTGCGCGCCCAGCACTCCGGGAATGTCGATGATCGGGCACCCCTTCGATGCCGCAGCGGCATATTCGAGCGCGGTATAGGTATCCTGCGTCGCCTGGGCGATCGTGCCCGTCGCAGTCGGCGGATCGCCCATAACGACAACGTCGCCGGTCAACTGTCCGGCAGTAATCGCGGCCTGTACGGAGGCAGTATAAGCCGACTGACTTGAGCCGGTGGATGCGTCATTCGTCACTGCCTCATAGAACATCGCGTCGGGCGCGAGCGCGCGGATGGCCGCGAGGACGCTGTTCTCGGCTGCGCCGGAGTTGATGGCGTCTGTGGCGAACACAAGCGCCGTGCGCAAAGACGTGCCGCCATTGATCCACAGGATCGCCTTGCTCAGGCTGTCTCGCTCCAGCGCGCCGCAAAACGTCTTGGGCAGCGTGTCGGTGCTGGTGATCGTGAAGGTGTTGGTTCCGCGCACGACGCCATCCGCCGGGGCCAGCGTGACCGAATGCAGACCAATGGACTTGATCGTGGTGCTTGCAGCGGTTTGGGAAACGCTGACCGTATAGGTTCCGGTGCCACCGGACCCCGTACCCAGTGCCGTGATGGTCGTGCCAGCGGTGACACCAGTTCCGGTAAGAACATCGCCCACAGCGATATAACCAGACGCAACCGCCGTCACGGTCATGGTGTTGCCGGAGATTGAGGCGGTATAGGCCGTTTCCGACGCGACGCTCTTGCTGTGCGTGCCATCGGAGATCGTCCATCCGCCATAGCCGGGGAACGTCCAGTAAAAGACCGTGTACGTGTCGGTCGTGCCCGGCGGGGTATCCAGGATGGTCGCGCCGTTGGTCGACGTCTTCATCGAAGCGCCGCCGAGCTGCGTCCCATAGGCCGACCAACCGGACGAGAATGTCAGACGGTCGGGCTGATAGACACTAGCCCCCGCACTGGGGGATGAGTTGTTGTTGCCAAACCACCCGGCGAAGCGAACTGGGATGGAAAGCTTCGCCGACAGTGCGGCCACAGCCTTCGCGGTCGAGCTATTGGTGTGCGGCGCCGCGGTCGGGTACACGCCGGCGGTGTGGCTGGTGCAGCCATCGATGATGATGGCGTCTCGGATGCCCGCTTTCACCAGCCTGCATGCTGCGCGGAGCTTGGGCATTGCCGCGCCGGCGACATAGCCAGGCACAAGCGCGGGTGTTCCGGCAACGATAGGGATCGTAGTTGCGGAATATGCGTCAAAGAGCGCGCGGCTCGAAATCTGCGTACCGGCCTGCCATTTGATGCGCCTGACCCAGCCGCCAAGTGCTTGCTGACTCGTCGTCGTGTTGTCGCGGCAGCCAATGCGAGAATTGGTGACTGCGGGCCATGCGGTCGCATCGATCGTGGGTATACGGTCGCCGACACCAAAGGTCTGTGTTCCAGTCGACCATGAGATCGCGAATTTCTGGGCTGTGTCCCACGTCTGCGAGCCGGCTGTTCCGGTTACAAGGCCGCCGCGGCTCGAAATCCCGGTGTTCGACGCGATGAACGCATATGAAGCGCCCGTAGCAAGGGACAGGAGGCCTGGCGTGCGCCCATAGCCCGACTGACGCTCTACCCGCGATACGTCCATGACGAACGTACCGGCCGACCCTGCGAACAGCGAGGCCAGCGCGCTGGCGGTCAAGTTCGTGTCTGCGTCTCTCGACACTGCCGAAGCGCCCGTGATGATGAGCGGGGTCGCGATCGAATTTGCCGGAATGCTCGGGTTATATTCGACCTGACATGCATGCCAGGTGCCGGTGCCAGAACTGGTGACCGTTATGGTCCCGGCGCCGGTTATGGTCAGAATTTGAGCCGCGCCGGGCAAAATAGCGCCAAAGCCAGAGCCTGTGGCTGTTCCTGCAGCCGTCGTGACCGTGATGCCCGCATCGTGGTTTGACCAGACGATGATTGTCCCGACCACAACCGTGCAAGTCTGCGTCACCGGCGCGGTCGAGTTCAGGAACACGTTCCGCGAGGTTGGGAAGATCGCGACGCCGAGATCAGCGCGTGTGATCGGAACATTAGCCCCGAACGTCGAGTAGCTTGCGCCGGCAGCGTCGTGATAGCAAAGGTTCGTCAGTATGGCAGTCGATGGGTTCGCGCGCGTCCATGTCAGCAGAGAACTTGGAAACGCCGAGTTGCTGGTGAAATCGTAGCGAGACCATGGGATATTGACGTCGGTGACGATTCCAAGCGGCCATGTGCCTGCAGTTTTCGGACCATAGATGATGCCGGTCGTGCTGTCGGTATAGGAATCGCCGTTATTCCCGAGATTGTTGGCAGGTAGTCCAGTGCCACTGAGCAACTTCGGGGTGTAGCCGTCGGCGCCGGCTGGGCCAGTCGCGCCAGTCGCCCCGGTTGGACCAGTTGGACCGGTCGCGCCCGTCGGACCAGCCGCGCCGACCGGTCCCTGCAGATTGGCAGCAAAGTCAGCATCGATCGCCCACGCGCCGGAATCATAGATCCAGTAAGTGTTGTTCGCTGGTGTCGCGTCATCATAGACGCGCGCCTGGGTGCCAGCAGCCGGCGCGGGCGAGGTTGGGAGATCTGCTGCGGTCGCATATTGCGCAATCCCGGTCACCGCGCCAGCGAGCGCAGTGTCCAGGGCTGGCCCGACCCCCCGGATTATCGACTTCTCCGGCTCATATGCGCCGGATGCAGGCACGCCATCCGTATTAAAGTCGCGCCATGCCTCGCCAAATTTATCGGTAAAGGTGCCCATGCCGCATCCCGGTGAAATAGGGCACGGGTAGGCTCGGGACCGCCGATCAATTACGGCTGATCAGGCTCACTCAAGCTTGAGATTATGACTGATCACGCCGCCGCTCACATAGGTGTGCGCGGTGTCGACGGTGATCTTGGCCACCATAGCCATGCCCGCAGGCGATCCCAACGCATCCATCCGCACCCAGCCGCCGCCGATCCACATCCGGTGCGCGGCAGTCGTCCGCAGCCTCCCGGTGCCGATATCGAGCTCGTAGACATCATCCTCGACAAACGAGATCGCCGACACGGCATAGTCGCCCCAATCGCCGAGCGTACCGTCGTCCAACTCAGGCTGGGTGTGCAGCATGTCGCCGACGACTAGAAGTTCTGCGCGCTTTTCGGTGCCGTCCGCCATAAGGATGCCGGTATCGACGGTGACGCAGTAACCGCCGCCACCGCCGCCACCACCACCACCGACGCCACCGCCGCCGGTCGATATCGTGAAGCTGTCCTCGGTCGTGAAGTTGAGCAGGTCCGGGCGATCGGTCCAGGCGTCATAGGCGCCCATCTTGGCATAGAACGACCCGGCCGCGAGGTTCTGCAGGAAGGCCGGCGAACCAAGGAAGTGGAACAGCGTGCCCTGCGTGAGGGGATCGAACCCCGATACCGTCGAGATCGCGACCATATAGCCAGCAACCCCCGCGTCGGTGGATAGGTCGAAGTCGACCTCGGACTCGCTCGCTCCATCCGCAGCCGAAAACCCCGTGACGGTCGACGGTGCGGCCAATGTCAGGGTCGAGGTCGTCGCCTGCGTCCCCGCACCGGCGGAATTCACGCCCGCCACCGTCGCGACGTAATCCCTGCGCGCGCCATCGGTCTTTGCCTGGGCAGCGGTATAGGCAACGGCTGGCGTGCTGGTGACGATGGTGCGGATGGGTGTAGACAGGTCAGCGGGATCGAAGAACCGCCAGCGGTAGGACGTTGCTCGAGCTATACGGGCCGTCGACAGGCTGAGCGTGTCAGCCCAACTGACGAGGGTGATTGCGGCGGCTGCATCGGGTGGCGTCGTGTCGGTCGCTGTCCCGACCTCTGTTGCCGGCGACGAGAACGGCGATACCCGGCCATCACCGACCTGATAAGCGACCTCGACCTCGACCGTCTCGGACGCGGGCACGAAGCTGGTCTGCAGAGTGACTGCGGATCCCGGATCGGTGTCGGAATATTGTTGCTCGTTCCAGCTTGCGCCGCCGACGACACGCCAGCGGGCATACCAGGTCAGGTCGTCGCGGTCGGGGCCGGTCGCCTCGATCGTGACACGCACGCCTGTCCCATCATCCGATACGGTCGAGAAATCGGCCGCAGCGCTGGTGATCTCCGGCGGGTCGAGCGGGGAAGGGGCCAGCCTGTTACCGACCGGCGCCGGGTCGCCCTCCTCGGTCGCGGGGTTCCATGCGTACATGTTCGGGTCCGCCAGCACCCAATTGAAGGTGATTCCGCCGGTGATCGGATTCCGCTTCACCGGGGCAACGATCTCGACGGCGGCGTCGAGGAATATCGTGCCGGCCTCCTCGATCGTCAGATGGATGTAGCGTTGGCCTAGGACGATCTTGCCGGCGGAGGTGGTCGTGATCGTTCCGCGCTGGGCGGCATTGGTGCGCGCGACAGCCGCTTTTGCTAGGCGGCGAGCCTGGGCATGCGTTGGAACCTGATTGGCAAGTTGCGTTGCCAGCACCTTGCCTCGCTCGGTGATGTCATCCTCATCCGTCCAAGGATCGGTATCGACGACGTTAAAATCGTGGTTCGCTGAGACATAGGTGACAGAAACCGAGTTGATGGCGTTCTCTTCGTCAACGCCGTCTTGCAGCGAGTAGCTGACGATGAGATCGGGGTCGACCGTGACAGTCGGCTCGTAATAATGCCCGGCATAAACGACCAATGCGCCATCCGATCGCGACGATAGCCAGCCGTCGCAGCATGCCAGCAAGGCGGCGACGACGGACTTGTGCTCGTCGGTGTGTTGATGGGCGAGGCAACTGCGATAGCGCGGCTCTGTTGCTGGCGATCCTTCGGACGATGACCAGACGACTTGCGAGCCGACAGGGTGGTCATTGTCGAGCGGGCTGGAGAGGCCGAGCACCATGCCAGAAATGTCGGTTACTGTGCGTGTCTCGGTGAGCGATGTATCGCCGGTCGCCGAGATCACGATCGTCATGCCGACCGCGAGCCCATTAATCGATGTGACTGTAATGTGCCCACTGCCTGCGTCTGCCTTCTCGGTCATGACGGTCTGTACGCCCTTCAGCGGCACAGCCTCATCGCAGACATTTGCGGCAGCGGTCCAATAGGCCAGCGTCGGCACGAAATGCGTGTCCCAATCCTTGTTGTCGCGGACCAACTCATAGTGCGCGAGATGCAGGATCGCGTTCTCGCTGTATTTCCAGGTCGAGCGATCGGTGGCGCTCTGGCTGGGGTCGCGCCAATCGAACACTAGCTGACGCTCCATGACTAGCGACAGCGGCATGTTGTTCGGGCCGCCGGTCGGGAATATCATCTGGAAATTCTTGGCCTTGGTCGGCTTGGTGATGACGCAGCCAGTGCAGACGCCATCGCCGCGGTGTTCCGACGTCCATTGATCGGGCACGAGCGAGATGACTTCGCTGAATGCCGCCTCCGTGTCCTCGCCCAGCCGCGTGAATACCGTCACGATATCGCTCAGCTCGCCGAACTGTCCCGCTTCACCGGCCTGCACGCGCCCGCCGCTCAACAGCGTGATCTTGGTGTCTGCAAGATAGTGGCCGACGATCGCGTTGACCTTGCCGTCGTGAAATGCGCCGACGTCGATCGCGATGCCGTCCTTGTTGGTCACATAGAGCGCGAACGCCATATAGTGGCGGCCAAGACCGTAGCCCGATACCCGAGCGGGGGCCGGATGCTTCAAGCTGGTCTCGGTTAGGGATGGCTTGGGCGCCTTGGGGGCAAGGAGCGCGTTCAGCCCGGCCTCGGCGAGACTGAGGGCGGCGGTAGCAATGAGCAGACCTTGCGATGCCGTCACACCGATACCGATGCTGCCGAGAAGTCCGGATACCGCTTGGCCAACGCCGGGGATAAACTGCAGACCTATAAGGGCCCCGATCTCAAGTATGGAGATGATCGTCTTGCTCATGGCCGCCATGCCCGGATGCAAGCCAGGGCGTCCATCGGCAGGAAATGAACGGTACGCTGCCCCCGGATCGCCCATCGCTCGCCGGTGAAGATCGCGCCGGCCTGTTCGTCGTCCAGCGCGACCACAGCGATATCGCCAGCCCGCAATTCCTCGACTTCCGGGATGCTGCTGCCGATTCCGGCGATCCACAGCGCCTCAAGGCCGCCGTCACCCTGTTGCGCTGCCGAGCAGGCGGTCGGCTCAATCGTATCGCGCCATTTCGCCGCAAAGTCAGGATGGCCGAGCGCGATGCACCAATCCGCCGGCATGGTGCTGCAATTCCATGGGTTGGGATTGGCGCATTGCGCGCGAAGGAAGTCGCCAAGCTGGGTCATTTGCTGTCGCTCGGCCCGAAGCGGCGCGACGTGCCGGACGAAATCCCCGCGATGTGATCGAAGAACCGATCGGTCGGCGACCGCCTGCGTTGGTCGGCATCCGTCCAGAACGCCACCGGCGCCCTTGAACGATCGGTGAAATCCGTCCCGATCGACAGCGTGATCGAGCGCGTCGATCCCTGTCGCGCCGTCGTCAGCGTGTCGGCACGCAGGACCGCGATCCATTCGACGTCGGTGATTTGCCAGTCGTCGTCGAAATAGACGTTGCCGATATGGACTTTCGCGCCCTTGACTGACGCCGATTCTTCGATCGCGAGCGCGAGTGTGGCTGTGCTCACACCAGAAACTGTGATGTCGATCCGGCTCGCGGTGCCGTTTATGACCTGATCCAGTTCCGGGATATTCACCAGGGGGCCGCCGCCGAGATAGGTCGCGGGAGAGGGTTCTACGATGTCGGCGGGGATGTCGAGATCGCCGACGCCGGACCAAAGCCGCGCGACTGGATCGGCAGCGATGCGGAATAGCACAGACTGCCTCATGGCGCCGGTGGCCGCATATCCTCGATGAAGCTGGCGGCGCACGACGTAAATCGGCCGGAATCGGTCGTGTTATCGGTCGAGCCGGTCAGGATCATCTGGCAGCGTGGGGTATCGAACTCCAGCACGGTCCCGGATGCGACTGCTTCGCGCAGTGGCGGACGAAAGGTAATCGCGTCGCCATCGATCGACCGGACGCGATAAGCGCGCCACCCCCAGTTCTCATGCTGGATCGAAAACAATTCGCCGCCGATCAGCGGCTTTTCCGATGTTCCCGCGATCGAGAGCGAGGTCGCGCGCAATGCGGCGCCAGCGGTAGTTGCATAATCGGCGCCGCCGCTTTCGTATGGCGCGTCGTCGTCGAACGGCGTGTCGTCGCTGTGCGCGACGGTTGCGACGGCGCCTACCGGCTGAAACCGCCGCTCAGCACATAACAGGACGATGAATGCCTCGCCCGCATCAGCATCGCTGACCACCCGCCATGCATTTCCCGCGGTCTTCGTGCGCGCGATGCCATTGCTGAAATCGGCTTGCAGGTAGCCACCACCATCGGGCTCGATTTGGTCAGTGATGCCAGAAAGCGCCGTCCCGCCGTCGAGCACATGGCCAACCCGGCGGATGTTCGTCGTGCGGAAGCCGAACTGGCAAAGATGGAGAGTGCGCACCGGTGACCGATACGCCGTCAACTGGATCGATTATTACGGCTGGTCAGCCCGCGACATCTCCGGTGAAGGTCGTCGTGACCATCCAAGCCGACGCTTCAGTCGGGTCTGGCGTGGCAAGCGTCTGCAGCCATTCGAGGCGAAGTTTCAGGTCGCCTAGATCCAGCGTCGTGCCGTCGAGCGCGGCCTCGATCGCGCCACCCATATCATGGACGTTATCCTCGGCCGGCTTGGTGACTGTTCCGGCGCCGTCCACCAGGTCATGCGAGAACGCCTGCACCGATACCCGGTAGCTCGCCGATCGCAATCCGGACATGGCGAACGGCGACGCGATGAAGGTACCAAACCGCGCGAATTCGGTTGGTCGGGTCGCCGGAACGGTGCCGGGATAGATCGCGGCCTTGTCGATCAGCGCGGTAACGCCATCACTCGCCTTCAGCGCTGCCATCATCGCCGCTCGGACCTTGAGCTTGGATACCGCCATCAGCCGTTGACCTCGGCGACGAAGCGTTTGCCGAGTGCTTCGACGACATCATGGCGCGCACGCTCGACCGCTGGCTCCATATAGGGGCGGGGCTCCATGTTTGATCCGCCGCGTTCGATCCATGCGTGGTCGCTATCGGCAATAACGCTGGTGCGGATTGAATCGCCGGTCTCGATCAGTTCGCCGGGGTGGATGCTCTGGTCAAGGTCGCCAGTATCAGCGTTAGGGGGTTGGCCGGGCTCGGAAGGGATATGACCAGGCCCGGAGATCGCGCCATCGCGGATTGAGAACGCAGCATCCTCGGCAATAGCCTGCGCGCTGCTTTCCAGCACTTCGCCGAGCGCCGGCACGACGCGCGATGCAGCCAACTTCCGCAGCCGCGCGCCGTGATTGTCGGTGAATCGGATCACGCCCGCCGACCTTTGCCAGTCCAGCCGATCGCGGCAGGGTCGCGCTGCAAGGCACTGACGAGCCATTCGACGCGGAAGTCAGCCGGCGCCTTGGTATCAGTCACGCGCACGCGCGCGTCTGCATCGAGATCGCCGTCAAAGCTGCCCGACAGGATGATGAAGCGGTAATCCTTGTCGGTCCAACCCTCGGGACGCGACCGCTCGTCCATTGCGTCGATTTGGACGGTGCAGGGGATTTGAGCGGGTGGTTGGCCGGAGATGAAGTTGCCGTCGTCGTCATAGCCGCCGGGTGTGCCGGTGATCAGCACTACGCCATCGTAGAACGGCGCGCCCATAGCGGCCGACGTCATCCGAGCCAGCGATGCGAAGGCGCCGGGGAGGTTCACTTGCGGCGCCCGGCAAGGCGGTCAAGCGCATGCGCTGCCCCCGCGAGCATAAACATAGCAGTTTGCTGTTCTGGCTTGATGCCATTGAACAGCCCGCTGCCCGCTAGGGCGCATGCTGCCTCGAATGGCGACAATCCGCCGCGCTCAGCGAGGCGCTCTAGAGTTTGCCCATGATTGCGATATGCTTGGTCCCGCAGAAGCTCGGCGACCTCCCATGAGATGAACGCTTTGACCTTCTGCCCCTTATCGTTCTTCATGATGAGCGGGAATTTGCGATCAGCCATCAGCACCCCCCATAGGGCGGCAGCGGTCCCGCATAGCCGTTGAAGCCATATCCGCACGACACGATGCCCGGCGCGGTCACGCCCATGCTCGACACATTGCGCCGCAACAGCGCGAGATATTCCTGCCCGTAGCTGGTCGATTCCCAGCCACCGGCGACCGCCACCTTGACCGCCTCGTCGCTGAATTGGGCATCGAACGTCCCGGATTTGAAGCGCGTCACGCCGGCTGCGGCGAATCCGGCGATATCGCTGCCAGCGATCCCCGCGACGGGAGCTTTGGCCATGTTGTGAGAGGCGGCTGCGATCAGACCGGGCGCGTAATCCATCTCGGTCCAGGACTGATCGACGAACCGGTGCGCGTCGGTCAGCCAGTACGTGACGACGGCATCGTCCACCGCCGCAAACGCCGAGTAGCGCATCTTCAAATCACTTGGTGTCGGGTCGGTGTACATCGATATCCCCTATCGTGGCGCGAATTCGCCGAAGTGCTTTCGCTCTCCAGCTATCCTCGCCGAGACCGCCTGGTCGAAGTCACGAAACTGCCCGAGGTAGATTTTCCGGCCGTTTTTGTGCACGGCTACCCGCCACGCCTGGCGCTCGACGTGCCATGAAACCCCGCGAAATGGGGCTGCATTTGAGCCGCGGCTGACCTGGTTCATTTTGTTCTGCGATCGCGTGGCCAAACGGAGATTTGCCCACCGATTATCGCCCTTGTCTCGATTGATGTGGTCGACATCAAAGCCGGCCGGCGGGAATTCACCAGTCATCAGCAGCCAAGCCGCGTGATGCGCTCGGACGAACGCTCCGGCGAGCCCGATTTGAATATAGCCGCGATGGAGGCAGCCGGCCGCCTCGCCGGCTTTTTTGCCATCCTTCCAACTGACAACGCCGGAGACAGGATCATACGATAGACGCTCCAGGATATCGTGGCCGACAGTCCGAGTTTTTGGCAATTCACTGGTCATCGCCGAACCATGTCAATTGCGGAACCATCGATTACGGCGGGTACGCAAAGGGCCGCCCCACGCGAGCGGAGCGGCCCCTTTCCCCGCGACGAAATTGGTTCAGGCTTTGGCTTCGTCAGCCTCGGTTCCCGCCGCCTTCTTAGCCGCCGCCTCACCCTTTTCGAGGTCAGGATGGACGCCATTCTCGGCGATATCCTTCTCGTCGACATCGGCGGTGGCGCCGGCCTCGACCAGCAAGGTCTCGCCCGACTTCAGGTTGATGCCACGCGCGCCAGGCGCGTTGTTGGTGAACTTCATGGCTCAGACTCCGTCCGTGAAGGTGATCGCTTTCGGGATGCGGTTCTCGTAGCCGCCGATGGCCATCAGGCCCGGCACCTCCCACGAGAACGGCCCCTTCTGGTAGGGCTGGGTATTGAAGAGCTGATGACCGCCGCCCGGAAGGTGGAAGCGGTGAACGTCGCGGCTGTTCGCGTAGACGATCATGCGCTTGGTGGATCCGGCGCCGGCGGTTTCGAGACGGAAGGTCCGCTTGATCGTCGCCGGACCGATGACCGAGTTCGCCTGCAGATAGGCGAGCACGGACATGCCGGTGTTCGTCATCGGCTTCGATGCCAGGATATTGTACGTGCTGGTCGGCAGCGCGATCGTATCGGCGCGATAGGTTTCGTTCGTGTTGGTCTCGACCGACGACAGGGCGGTGTTGATCACGGCCACGTCCGAGGTCGCGGTCGAGGCGGCGGTGATGGCAGCCGCCGCGGTAACGGTGGTGGCAAGCGGATTGTTGAGGAAACCGGTCGCGAACTTCAGCCCGTCGCCGAGCATCGCCGTCTTGTGGATGAAACGCTCGGCCGATGTCGTGGCCGCGTTCGCCTTGTCCGCGATGACATTGACGCCAAGCTGCTGTCCGCGCTCCAGGTCCATGCGGTTCCACTTGTAGCCGATCGCGGCCATCCAGTTTTCCTGGAGGAACTGCGTACGGCTCGAGTCGGCATAGGGCATGTCGTCGGCCGCCACGTCGAACCATTCCGGCTTGCCGGCGATGTCGCCCGAATAATAGATCGAGCCCGCCGACCAGATTGTGCCCTGCGTATCGACCGGCATGTACTCGGCGTAATCCGCAAGCGGATACTTGATCATGTATACGCCCTGCTCGACCGTGAGCAGCTGCGGCGTCAGGAAGGCGTTGACCTGCTGTGCGTCGTTGAGGTCGACGCCCTTGATGGCGTCGGCGAATGCAAGGCACCCGCCGCCCTGAGCGACGATCGAGGCAACTGCCGCCTGTACGGAGTCGAAGAAAATCGGCTTGGTCATTACGGCCCCCTTAGCGGCGCACGATGCGGACGACGCCCGCAGCGGCGATGGTGTCGTCGAAGAACCAGCCGGTCGCGATAGTATTGCTGGTCGAGACGTTGGTGATGACGCCGGCCGAGGTCACGTAGACCTGATCGTCCTTGGCGACGGCAACTGAGCTGGTGACCCAGATCTTGCCGCGGTTCTTGATCGGCAGCGTGTCGCCGGGCGCGTAGACATCTGCCGCGCGACTGGCGGTCACGACGTTGCCCTTGTGGGCAAGCGCGAAGCCCCGAAGGACCGCTCCGACAGTCAGCGAGACGCCCCGGTCTGCCGTGCCCTTATAGACGGGCCGGCCAAACGCGCAGGCGGTCGCACCTTCCAGTGTGCCAGTGATGATATTCGATAGCTCGCCATCGGCATCCATGCCGGGATAGCCGAGGGCGATGTCGTCGCCGAAAGTGCTCTGAAGTACGGCCATGTCGATATCCCCTTAGGCGGCGCGCTGCGAGTGGGCGGTTTCCTTGGCGGCGAGCCATGCGGCGCGGGCGTCGGCGGTTGCCTTGGCGGAGTCGCCGATCTGGACCGGCGAGCCGATGATCCCCGGCGCCGCATCGGCCACCTTGGCGTCCTTGGTCAGCACCGAGAACGCGGTGGCGTAATCGCCTTCCGAATAGTTCTTGGCCGCATCGCCCATCGCCTTGTCGACGACGGCCTTCTTGATTGCGGCCTCGTCCATGGCATCGGTGACCGTGATGCCGGCGGCCTTGCCCTTGGCGACCGTCTCGGCATAGGCCTTGGCGGCGTCGCGCATCTGCTGCGGCGTCACCTTGGCATCCTCGACCTGCTTCTTCAGCGTGACAATCTCGGCGTCCTTGGCGACGATCGCGGTGTTCGCGGTCGTCAGCGCCGTTTCGGCCGTGGTCGCCGCCGTCTTGGCGTCGGTCACCTGGCCCTGAAGCTTGGTGATGGCCACCTCGACGGCGGCGGCATCGGAAAGGTCGACCTGCAGGCCGTCGAGCATGATCTTCTTCACGTCACGTTCTCCGTCATGGATGGGGGTGCGCTCGTCCACGATGCGCAGGTCCGAACCGCCCCTCGCGCGGGGGACGGCGGCCAAATGGTTGTACCGGATGTTCGACAGCGAGGCGTCGTAGGGCTGTCCGTCATGGATGCCCGGCACCATCTTGATCTCGGCGGTGTAGCCTAGGCTGAATTCGTTGTGGTCGGTGCGAACGGCGGTCACGCCGCCGGCATCGGTGACCCGCAGCGGCACGCGCATGCGATCGCCGTCGCGCATGATCTCTTCGCCGGTCTCGCCCTTCGACAGGTCGCGCCAGTTGGTCGCATCGACCATGCCGGCGGGATGCTTGAGCGTGATCGGGAGGCGCGACGCCGTTTGCAGGCTGTCGTGCGCGAACACCTCGGATTCGGGCCGGAACACGCGGACCTGATCGCCCGGCGCGCGGTCGGTCAGTTCAAGTTCTGCCGCTGTGTAGGTCTGGATATTGTTCGCGCGCGCCACATAGGCGTCGGCCACGAGGTAGCCTTCCGGTGTAATCCGGGCCTTTCCCTCGATCGTGGCGCGGTCATGGAACAGCATGGGACGCGGAATTAAAGTGAGGTGAGGGGGGCGATTACGGCTGGTTTGCCGATTACTCAGCCTTTGAGCGTCTGGGCCTGTGCGATAACCCCGGGCGCTTGCCCAGCGGCAGTGCTGACAGCCGCCTCATATGCCTGCCGAGACCGCGCATCGGCGTATGCCTGGAACTGGCGCATGGTCTGTTCGTCGGTACGCGCGCCGGTGAAGTCTGCATGAATCGGCTGAACGACGACGACGCTCGGTGCCGGGCCGGAATTCACGCGCCCATTCGCAGCCCCAATGTTCGGCCCGATCGCGAACGGCTCTCCGCGGTTGACGCGAGCGAACGGTTGGCCGTTGAGCGAGAGGACGTTTCTGTCGGTGCCGTAATTGCCGCCGATAATGCCGCTGCCGCCAGTTGCGAAAGCAGGCAGGAAGCTCAACAGGCTTGATGCGGAACTGGGGCTGAACGCACTCCCGGCGGCGCCCCAATCCGAGCCCAGGTTGCCAGCTATATCGCCTCCGTGGCCGAAGAGGCCACCAAGCGCCGACAGGATGCCACCGAACCCGCCGCCACCGCTGCCAAGCCCAGCCGACGCACCCTGCTGCGGGAAAAGCATGTTCGCCAGCGGGATCAGCAATTCGCGCTCGATGCCGATCTTGATCAGGTCTTGCAGGAACTCGCCAGCGATCCCGTGCAAGTGCAGGAACTTCGCGACCGCGCTGGTCAGGCCGTCGTCGAGCTTTTGCAGGCCGGATGCAGCCGCGCGCTCCATTGCCTCGTTGACCTGGTCGACGGTGTTTGGGAGTGACGCGAGATAGTCGCCGAGCGGGCCGCGGTTCTGGGCGGCGATCGTTGCTGACCTGTCCGCGAACCGTTTATCCTGAGTTTTCAGGGTGCGATTGGCGGCATTGAGATCGCTGGTCGAGACAGAGCTATCGTCATTCGCCGCGCGGTCAATCGTGTAGTTGGCGCCGAGCGTTTCTTTCTGGCGCTCAAGGTCAAGAAGTTGCTTCTCGATCCGCGCGCGCTCGGCCACAGTCTTGGCCAGCGACTCCTGGTCGCGAAGCTCGTCCTCTTTGGCGTCGATGATCGCCACGGCGGTGTCATAGGTGCGCTTCAACGCCTCCAGGTCATGATCGCGATGGATCACGGACACTTGGGCGGCGTACGTGTCATTTAGAAGTTGCGCCTTGAGGGCGTCCGCCTGGTCCTTTCTGAGCCGACCATTCTTCACGTCCTGGTCGTAGTCCTTGATCCTCCGGTCTCTATCCGTGTTGAGTTGCTGTTCCTTGATATCCAAGCGCGCAAGTTCATCCTGCGTCTGCTCGGACTGGGCCTGGAGCTGCTCATCCTGTAGGCGAGCCATCTCGTCTGCAAAGTGCTTATCTTGCTCCGCAGTCTTGTCCTTGGGTCCCTTCTTGCCAGGACCAGCGAACAACTTGCTGAGGTCGGGACCGCCTCCCACGGGCGCAGTGACATCAGCGGAATCGGCCGCCTGCGCACCCCGGATATCGCCGAACTGTTTCTGGAGGTTGGTCAGCGCGGCGCGACGGCCCTCTGCCGTATTGTCGACCCAGCCGACGCCCTCAACGAAGAACTGACCACCGTCCGTCTTAACATTCCGCGCCGCATTGGCGATCGTTTTAGCGCCCCGCTGGACGATCTGGGAATATGCATTTCGGCCGCCTGCCGACGAAAGCAACACGCCCCGGTTTGCTTGCCGATCGGACTCGGTGGCCATGAACGATGGATTGCTCATCGCTTGAACTGCAGCCCACTTCTGAAGCGCCGCGAACGCCGTCAGGATGCCGCTGGCCAAGCGGAAGAAGGTATTGGCCAGCTGGTTGATTGCTTCCGCGTTCTCCGCGACCGTGCTGGACAGTTTACGCTCCAACTGGTCGCCAAGAAGCCTAAGTTTCTGCGCAGTCTTTGCGGCGTTCTGAATCTCGGTGTTGCTGAGAACGCCGCCCGTTGCCTCGATGCTTTTCGTTAGTTCATCGAATGAACCCGATCCGTTTTTCAGGATAGGATCAAGCTTCCGCAGCTGCTCACCGCCGAGCGCGGTTTCGAGGGCCATGCGACGCGCTTGGTCGGGAATCTTGGCCAGCTTGTCCATGAACGCCGGCAGGATGTCGTTAAGCGACTTATAGCCGTCCTTGGTGTTGCCGAGATCAATGCCCAGCGCCTTGAATATCTTGGCCTGCTCCTTCGACCCTTCCTGCGCCTTGCCGATGTTGGACGATAGTTGGCCGAACCCCTCGCGCAGCTGCTCACTGGTGACGCCCGCTTCCGCCGCCGCAATCTCCCAGACTTGCAGTGATTTGGTTGAGACGCCGAGTTGATCACTGACCTGCTTGATCGTTTTGGCGTATTCCAAACCGGCTTCGGCTGCCTTGGCGACCAATGCGATACCGCCGGCCGTGACGATGCCGGCGATTGCGGCCGCACCGCCGGTGGCAGCGAACGCGCCGGCGCCGCGAGCGAACTGTTCAGCATTCTTCGCGCCGGCCCTTCTTGATGCCGCCCCTGCGACCGCAGCCCGCTCGATCTCCACCGCCAGCGCGCGCTTTTCCAGCTCGACCGCGATCTCTGCATCACCGAGCCCAGCGCGCTGAAGCTGGTTGATTAGGCGCAGCTCCGCGAGCTTGTCGCGAATGACCGCAGCGTCTTCCTTGTTCGCGAAGGTGAGGGCGGCCTGCAGCTTGGCGCGATCGGCCAGCATGTGGTTGATCTCGGCTTCTGCTGCCGTCGCCTCGCTACCGCCGTTGAGCACGGACAGCGGGATCGCGCCTTGGCCGGTGCGCTCGCCCGGAACCGACGTGCTGGCGATGCGGCCGGACCCGCGCTTGACGCCACCACTGCTAGTCGATTGCGCGACCATGTTGCGGATACGCCGGACAGTCGCCTCTTCTCGCTGCGCCTCGGCAATCGCGGCGTCGGCCTGCTCCTTGGCGGCTTTCTTCGCTGCCGCCGTCTCGCGGTTGGACTGGGCGACGGCGGTATCTGCTCGAGCCTTGCGAGTGCGCGTGACGCGCTGGGTCAGGCCTTCTTCCGCCGCGCCGATTGCGTTAGTGCCCTGCTTGTACTTCTGTCCCTCTGCGCCAAGGTCGAACGTCTGCGCCTTCAGCTTGTCCGTCGATCGTGCGAACTTGTCATGTACGGCCGTCGCCCGATTGAAATCGGCCTCGTACTTGTCGAGGTTCCGGACGATCAGGTCCGCGATGATGGCGTCGACAACCTCGGCCATCAGTGCAGCGTCTTCGCAATGCCGGCATCGGCCAGACGCTGTTGCCGGCGCTCGACGAATGCGGCTTCAGGCGCCTCGACTGGCTCCTGTTCGGTGCTGTGGCGATCGTTCCAGGTCCAGAGCATGCCTTGATATTCCCACCATGTCAGCGATCGCGCTTCCGACGGCTGGACACCCATCATTGCGCAGTTGGTTAGGACTCCTGCCCAGTCGATTTTTTCCTGCGGGTTGGCCGGCTCGGCGCCGGCTCGCCTTTTTTTGGCGGGGTGTACCCCTCGATGAGCGCGGCAAGGATCGCGAAGGCAAGGGACCAGACCTGCGTCATGGCCATGCGCTGGTCGGATGCGGTCAGAACGTACCGCTCGACGAGATCGTTGGCGCGCACCGGCGACACGGTGACGGGTTTGCCGTCGACTTCACCGGAGCCACCGCCGATCAGCCCTTGCCGGACGACCTCGACCAATTCGGCGAACTTGTACTCCGCCAGATCGGGGTAGATTTCCCCGTCCTTGTAGCCATACCGCCCCTTGATCGTCCGCGCATAGATCGCACCGATGCCGGAGCTGCACTTCTGCTCGATCTCCGCGATCTGCCCCATGCCGAGCTTGAATGTGTACTCGCCGTCGGCAAACTTGAGATCGACCCAGGTCTGCACGGCGTTACGAGATAACGACGGTGAGCGTCGTCAGCTTCGGCGAGTTGGTGGCTTCGGCGAACGTCTCGGTCACCTTCACCGACTTGCTGCCCGCGGTCGCCCATGTCGCATGGATCGTGTTGGTCGCGTCGTCGTAACTGACCGCAGTAGCGCCGGTCGCAACGATGCTGATTTCCGAGCCTGCGTGGCGGCCGGACACCACGCCCGACCACGGCGTTGCAGCGGTTCCGGTCAGCGGGGTTGCGGTCAGCGTCGCCAATGTCGGCGCCGTGGTCGACACCCAATCGACGATGCCGTCGCTCTGCCAGGTGAACTGGCTGGTGACGTTCTGCTTGTCGGTCGCGCCTTCCTGCCACTGCTGGAACAGGAACGGTCCCTCCCAATAGCCCTGGCTGACGAGATCGTTGCCGGGCTCGCCCTCGATGAAGCGATAGGGGAGCGTGCGGCCATACACCGCGCGGATGACATTGGTCTGCGCGCGGTTATGCAGACCGGTGCCCGACATGTTCTTTTCCTGGCTGTTCGCATTGCGCGACACCCACGGCACTTCCTCGGGATCCTGACAATTCGGGACAGCTTCGTCGGACGTGTTGATCTGGTGCGTGAGGCTGCGGGTGTTGAGACCGCAAATGATCACATAGCCAGTGATCGGACTGCCGCCACCATCGAGCAGGCCAAGGGTCGTGACGTCGACCGCCACATCGAAATATCCACCTTTGACAGTGCTCGGAACGGTCATGTCTGCATTCCTCCGGGAAACGGGCGGAGGGATACGGCGCGGGTTGGTTCGCGATTACGGCTGGTCTAGTCGAAGAGGGGCTCTTCCCAGCACTGGCAACCCCAGAGCGTTTGGGCCCGATCGTTAGGAGCGTTGCGCTCGCTGTAGACGCGATTGTCCCGCGCGACGTGCTCTGGGCGCGGATATCGCAGATGGGGTGTGTGGTGCCATATGAACCGGTCGATGCCAGCCGCCTTCCGCCGCGACCGTCCCATCGCCGTCACCAGCTTGTCGGTCTGATCGACGCCGATGCCGAGACCGCGGCGCTTGGCTTTGGCCAGAACGTCGGTTGCCGTTGCGCTGGCGGATGCTGTCGGCTTCCTCGCTGCCAAGTCTCCGAGAAGCCCAGACGTCAGATCATTCTTGACCTTGCGGCTGACGTCATCGGCGAGGCGGCCCATCCAGGCTACCGCGTCCTCAACATCGTTACGGACCTCGCGCGCGCCAGTGAGGTGGGAGACGTCCAGGCCGGTCGCGGTTCTGATGCGCTGCACCCATTGGCCACGGTGCCATTGCTCTACGCGGGCAGCGGCATCGGGAAGGCGGGCTTCGGCGGTCCGGACTGCGCCGGCTACCCGATCGCTGGCGGCATCGATCGCGCGCAGCAACGCGCCGGTATCGCCGGTGACGCGCGCCGAATCATATGCGGCCACGATCGTCGCCCATTCGGCCTGCCATGCTCGCATGATCAGCACGAACGGCGCTGCCATCGACGACCTCAGGCCCTCCGTCGGCTTGATCTGGCGGAATGGTCGCGGCTTGATTCTCGCGCGCGCGATCATTGCGGGCAGGCTGTAGAGCGCTCCGGCCAGCAATGCTGCGGCGATTATTGTTTCGGCTGTGTGGTGGTCGTCGGGTTGGGAGGCCATCAGTCGGCGTCCGGCATACCCATCACATCGCTATCGTTATCGACCGGCTCGAATATCTCCGGCCCCAGCACGATCTTGCCGCGGTACGGCTCGACCTTCGACAGATCGACTGGCTGATCGGTCAGCGAGATATGCGGCTGATACGACGGCCACTGATCGACAGCCTCGGCTGCGCGCAGGATTTGTTCATGCCGCCACGACAGCGCCGATGACGTGAACAGCAATACCGCCGTCCGATCGCCAAGCGGCTCGACGATGCGGACGCCGCCGGGCTGGATCGTGATCTCGCCCTTCGCGTCCTGGTTCCATTCGCCGTCGACCTTCATCCAGTCGAATGCCTGGTCGATATGGACGATGGTGACGTGGAGGCCGGGCTGTAGATCGGGCAAACCCTGCGATTTCGCCCACGCCTTGATGTCGGCGACGTTCACGACATCGCGGCGGCCGTACATGGTGCGCGGGGTGGCGTCGGCGAATCGCGCATCATTCGCGGCCATACGCTGCGCCGGCACCTTGCCGCCGGCGGCCTGATCACCTCCTCCCGCTTGCAGTGCATTCGGATCGATCGGGTTGCCGTTCGCGTCGACCTCGGGCTCTGCCTCGCTCGGAAACCGTTCGTGCTCGGGAATCTCCGCCAGCGCATCGCCGAGGCCAGGCAACCAGCTCCGTTCTTCCATCGTGTTCTGCAACGCCTTGTCGAACGCGACGCCGGGAATTGACCCTGTCGCCTGCAGTTTCTCCACGCCCTGCATGAACGTGAAGAACGTCGTCGCCTCATCCTTCTCTGACTGCGACGACAGAGGCGCCCAATCGTACCAGATGCCGTCATCGACCTTGCCAAGCGCCGACGGGATCAGCGCCGCATCGATTTGCGTCATGCACGGCCGCAGATCGAGGTCTTGCCGGCCCTTGATGGTCTTGTGCCAAAGCTGGATGTCGGAATCACCGGTCGCGTTCATGCCCTGCGGCGAGATGCCCCACAGCACGGTTGCCGGCATGTCGGCGGCGGCAGCGGCTGCGGTGCGATACGCGGCCATGATGTCCGGCATGCCGGTCCACGTGACCTGCTTGTCGTCGATCTTCTCTGCGCCAGTGACTCCATCTCCGCCGTCGAGCCACGACACCGAGTTGTTGCTTTCACCGAGTGCGAAGGCCTGCAGACGCTTGGCAAGATCGGCCTCTCCACCAGGTTTGGTGAATTTGTCGAACAGCTTGGGGATGTAGATGCGCCGCAACCGCGCCTGGCTGATCAGCGCCGCAAACCCGGTGTCCGCGGTATCGACGTTCTGGATCGCGTCGATGATCGTTTGGACCTTGGCTTGACCCCAGAACGCGGACTGCCAGTCGACGTCGACGATATCGGCTACGGGTTCGGCTTTGAATGCGACGACGCGGCTGGGGTGGAAGCGGATGGGCTTGCTGGTCGAGGTCCCTTGCAGCTGGATCTCGTAATAAGACGGATGGCCGAACCATGGATCGGTCCACGTGTCGATCATGGGGCCGAGCGCGAACCGAGACCGATGCCAAACGTGGATCGCCTTGAGGTCGCCGGCGTTCAGCTTGGCGGGGTCGATCGGGTTGGCCTGGTCGAGGTCCGACCCAAGGTACAGCACCATGCCAGCCCCACCGAGCCCACGCAGACACTCGGCACGACGGACCTTGTTGCGCAGGTCCAGCCGCTTTTCCTCGGCCTCGAGCTTTTCGATGTCGGCGCTGTCAGCCTGCCAGTCGCGCCATTCCCGCACCATCTCGGTCGCGGGCTTGTCGATCGCCTTCCGCATGACCCACGACCCGCGATAGGCCTGGTCTATCTCCTGGTCGGACATGAAGCGCGCGAAATAGCGGCTGTAGCTGCGCTGGTCGGTGGTGGTGCCCATGCCGGTCAGCATCGAGATGAGCCCGTCGCGGATCGGCACGACGTTGCTCGCATCCTTCAGGCGAATGCTACCAGGTCGGATGCGGCCGGACATGGCGGCGGTTTATGGGTGCGCAGGGGCGCTGCGATTACGGCGAATGTGCGTCTACAGCGCCCCATAATCCGGCGCGTACTGGCCCTTGATCAGCGTCGACACGGCATATCGGATTGAGTCGATCCAGTGGTTATTCGCGTCGACCAGGATCGGTAGGATGTCGCCAGTCAGCCGGTCGACCTTGTAGTTGTAGAGGCGCATTTCACGAATCGTGTTCACGCACCGGGGATGCACGACGATCTCGCGGAACGAGCGCAAGAAGCGAATGCCGTCGTCAACGCTACCCTGCCATTTCGGTGCGCCCTCAGCGCGCGGTACGCCACTGCGGGACACGATGCTGATTGAGCCAGGCGACGCGCTATCCCATCGGCTGACGTAATCTGCGAACCCTGGGATTTCGTCGTTCACCTTGTCGCCGATCGCGTCGAGCTCGATTGTGCGGCCGCCGGCTTCGTGGCTGACGTAAAGCGCATCGCCGTAGATGTAGCAGCGCACCGCTGCGGTCGGATCCTGCGCATAGCCGAAGTCGCCGCCCTGGTAGGGGCCATCCCAATCTGGCTTGGGGTCGAACTCTGCGACCCGCCACTTGCCCGACATGACCTGAGCGTCGGAGTTGACGAGATAGGCACCCTCCCAGACATGGGCATAGGTCGCAGGGTCGAGCCGCCCCTGTTCGCGACGGCGCAGCGTGTCGAGCCCCACCGGAAAGAACGGGTTATCGCTCCAGTTGATCTCCGTGACGATCGCGTTTGCCGGCGGGTTCTTGCGCATCCTCATGTCGACGGGCGAACCATCAAGGCGCGGGTTCCATATCGGCCAAAGCTCGGAGCTGGGCTGGCGGAACACCGTCGCCTCAAGCGCCAGCCACGACGCTTCTGGCACATCCTCGGCTTCCTCGACGATCGTCAGGTCGATCTTGGCCAGCGACTTGATCGAGTTGATGCCTTGGCGGAGTCCGCGGAATATGAATTCTGTCCCGTTGCGGCCGCGCAGGTAATCGACGCCGACGTCGTAATGATCCTCCAGCCACGGGTAGGAAGCGATTGCCGCCTTCAACTCGGCGTGGAACGACTCCTTGATCGACGCCTGAAATTCGCGCGTGCAGAGGATGCGCAACGGCTCAGCATATCCGAACACCGACGCCATTAGCGCGCAGGAGAAGGATTTTGCAGATCCGCGGCCGCCGAACGGTGCGCGATACTGCACCGAGCCGCGGGGGGCGGCGAACATGGGCACCAGCTTTGGGGGTAGCTGGATGATGGCAGTGGTCATTGGTCGCCGAGATGCGCGTTCACATGATCGATCAGCGGACCACCGAGTGTATCGTCCTTCTCATTTTTGAACCAAGCCGGACCAGCACGCAACAAGCGCTGGTCTAGCCGCTCATCTTCAAATCTTAGCCGCTCGGCCCGCGCTGGGGTGTGCAACCGCCCATAGCGGGCGTGAGAGGGATTGAATGGTCTGCCAACCAAGCCAGTGATGATCGCAGTTAGATCATCGACGGTCTCGATATGGCGAATGTGAATGAAGCGGTGATAGCGACCCGACGTGTCGGCGCGCAGCCAGCAAAACCATCTTCCGTCGTATCCTGGCGCCACCTCAATGCCCAGATCGTCGGAGGATGATGCGCGATCATCCAGCGCATCGCCGAGCCATAGCAGCCACTGCTTATTAGGCTGGCGATCGAACTGATGCCACTTGAATCCATTAACCTTGAGCCAGTCTTCGCTCAGCAAGTTGAACGGATCGCTCATTTCGCCTCCGCCGCCTCAGCCGGCGCGATCAGGATCTTCGTCGGCCCTGGCGTCATGCTCCCATCACCTGATCGATGATCGATCTGCGATGCGTCCTTCCAATCCTCGCCACCCATGTTCTTCATGCCGAACATGGTCATGGTTGCCGCTCCCGGACCACCGCCGGTCAAAGCTATTGATCTTCCTTGCTTTTCCCACCAAGCGGCGCTCTTAGCCTTCGCGCGCGCGCAAGCCTCCGAAAATTCAGGGTGTTTCGACATCCACTCGTTGATCGTGGAGCGCGCCACATCGATCTCGGCGGCGAACGATGTAAGGCTCGCGCCGTCTTGCATATGCTCGACGACGCGCTCGCAATACGAGGGGTCGTAGAGGCTCGGGCGACCAACGTCAGCCATTACCGCCCCCCAGCCCGACGCCCACACCGCTGCACCTTGCGGCGCTCGGCCAGCAACTCAGCCCCACCAGCCTTAGCGATCAACTGACGCGTCACATCGTTCGACCGGCCATAACAGCGTTCCAGCGCCCGATGCCCGCCCTTGAGGAACAACGCCCGGATCTCGCCCGGGTCGGTATCGAGGATTGCAGCCCCGTTCATAACTCGATCACTCCCATGTGAGATTCCTTCGCCAGTTCGATGAATTCCTCGCGAGCCTGACGACCGGCGAGGTTCCAGGCCTGGACGATGCGCCGCATGGCTGTGTCGACCGGATCATCATCGACCAGCGGCAACCTGTCCTGCGACCGGATGACCTTCACCTCGGCCTTGAGCGCCGCGGTAGTGAGCCGCTCGGTCTCCGCTTTGGACAACAGCTGTTCGGCCTGGTCGTCATCGGCGATCGCCATGACCGCGAGGTGATGCCCGAACGTCAGCGCCTGGTGCCGCTTGGTCTCGGGGAACCGCCGGCAGGTGTCGACGATCGGCGCGAACCTATCGACGTCCGACCGGAAGATCGTGTTGGCTTCATCCCGCGCCTTGTCCCCGAACCGCTCCGACCCCTCGATCAGCCAGTCTCCGATGATCCAGTTCATGAACCTTGCCCCAGCACAGAGCTTGCGGCCGAGGTTGGACCATTCCTCAAAGCTGGTGGCGGCGGGCAGGTGAAGCGCCAGGGTGGGTTCTGGGGTGAGGGTGTTCATGCAGCAGAACCTTGGACGGACACGATCTCGGCATCCGGAAAGAACTGCTTCACCTCGGAAAGGATCGTCACGCCGGCCAGGAGCCTCGCGACCTCGTCTGGCGTCACCAAGACAACCCGCTCGCCCTTCACGGACTGGACGCGCCCAACCGATGCGGTTTGCTCGGCGATGACGACGCGGGTGCCAGTGTTCCAGTCGACGCCGACCAGATAGGCATCGTCAGCCACCAGCGGCGCCTCGAGCGCGGCGACCGCGGCGCGCCAGCCCCGGATCATGGCCGAGCCCTGTTCCTGCACGTCGGCCGTCGATCCGGTGACGAGGGAGGTGTTATAGAGATCGATCTGCTCGACGAGCATATCGTGCAAACCGGCGTCTCGCCGCTTCAACGTCCCCAGCCGCCAGCGACTGCGAAACGCCGTTTCCGCCGGCGCGACCGCCGCAAGCGTTTCCGCGACGACGCGATGGTCCGGCGACCTCACGCCGACTTCCCCGCCGACGGTGACGCGATGACGGAAGTCATCCCTATATATTCCCTTATATATGTGCGCATGTGTGGCCTCTATTTTTACTAATGTTTTGAATAACAAAAATAATACGTCATTACGTCACTGGAGGGCATCAGGCCCTTGGAAATAAAGAAGATTTTTGCGTGACGCTTTACTGAAAATTCGGTCATCGATGCGTCATTTTGCGCGGAATGCGTCACAGCGCCGCGCGAAGTTGTGACGTAATTTGCGTCACGTGTGACGCATTTTTCCACGGAATGCGTCACAGCGTTCAAAACACTGTTCTCCCTGGACTTTTCGTGTCGGATGGCACGTAATCGACATTGACGGAGAATTGGTCGATGCTGGCAGCAGTCGTGCGCCGCATTGAATCGCGCTCGTCGTTGATGGTCCAGTTTTCTAGCCCTTCGTCGTTCAGACGAAGCCCGGTGATCCATCGTTGTCGGCCACTACGGTCCTGCCCGATATGCGGCATCCGCTCCTTGAGCTTGCGGCTAAAGCCGTTCTGCGACCATCCAAACTTGGTGTCGCCTTTCTCCTGGAAGAACCAGCCGGCGAACGATGCGAACAGATCGGCGGGCGCTACCTTGATATTCGGATCCGCGACCAGGCATTGCCTGGCCCACGTACCGACGTCGTCGTTCATTTCCTGTAGCCCGCGGATAGCCTCTGCCATGCACGCGGGCGGATTGAACACGCCGCGGGCCCGAACCCTTAGCCATCCCTCGATTGCCCACCACAGAACACCCGTAAGCTCCTCTGCGATGACCTTCTCGGCAATGCTGTCGTAGCCAGCGGGCTCTGGTGCATCCTCTGGACGCACGTTCGTCATTGGAAGCACGATTGACCTATTGTAGACGGCATCAGAGCCATCTTTGATCTTCGGCAGATTGTTCATCGTGAGGCAGACTGGGCATGCGAAGCGGAACCCATCGATCATCGACTTGTTCTTGCGGCGCACCGACATCGCCTCGCCTGTGACGAGCACCTTGTAGGTTTCGGCGTCCAGCGTCTCACCCTGGCCGACCGCGTCATCGGCAATCCATCCGCGCTTGCCGAGAAGGGTTTCAGTGCCGAAATCCTTCTCGAGATCGCGCACCTTGATCGATGTCGTATGCCCCTTGCCGAGCAAGGCGCGCAAAATCTCCGACACCTGCGTCTTTCCGGTGCGGCTACCGCCGTGGATCAGAAGGCCCTTGCGAAGCGAGCGCGACTTGTTGGCGACCAGCGCGGTCCCGAACCATTCCTGAAGTGTAGCGACGATCGCGCGCGCCTCGTCTGGTTTGTGGTCTGCGAATGACGATCGCAGGAAGTCGAGGAATGCCGGGCATTCTCGGCTACCGGAAAGCATGGCGCCAATGCGGAATTGCGCATGATGCTCGGGACTGTGCGGCCCCATCTCCATCGTGTCGACCGAAAGGACGCCATCCTCGGCGACAATCAGGTCGTGCTTATCGAACTCGACGTTGCGGACGAGAAGGTCCGGGTTGTCCATGACGTAGCGCGTGGCGGCGTTGAGCAGCGATGTCGCCGGCTTCATGCGCAGGCTCGAGCAACCTTCTTGCAGCAGCGCGCGCAGCATCTGGTCATGTCCATTGTCCCAGGCAGACCATACGCCGCCTTCATAGATATAGCTGGCGCCCGCCGAATGCATGATCCGGCCGTAGCGCTCCGTCCAGGCTTCCAGCGTCGCGCCACCGAGGACCGTTATCTCGTTCTTCGACGCACCCTTGTCGGCCCGTTCGGCCTTCGCCTTGGGTTCGGCATCATGAACCAACTTCAGGGCCGCATTGCCATTGCTGAGCAGCGGCGCCGGGCTGGAGGCGCGCTCGCGGGGCTTGTCGTAGCCCTTGGCGCGGCCTGTCGCGATCATCTTGCGGATCGCGCGTTCTTCGTTCTCCCAATTCCACGCAACATCGCGCGGCGCCGCTGCTTCAGTGGCCGACAGGATGCGGCTGACAATTTCGTCATCGTCATAGCCGCGGCCGATCATCGACGCGGACACCGAAAGCTGCGTCGCGTGGATGCTGGTGCTGCCATGTCCACCATGCGACATCGCGGCCAGAGCAGCGTCGATGTCGATCGCTGGTTCGTAGCCGGCGGCGCGCGCATAGGCGACGAAGGGGTCATCTTCGCGGACGGGCAGGGGTGCCGGCGCAATGCCGTGCAGCACGGCGCGTTGCTCGCTTAGCCACTCGACAAGCGTTTCGAGATCATAGACGCGGCCGGTATCCTCGACGATCTCGCACAGCGCATCCTGGCCATCGTATAGCGCCTTGGTCTTGTCCTTCGAATTATATGTGCCCGGCAAGCGCATGATGCGCGCGATGTCGGCGCACTTGATGTCGCCAGCCAGAATATGGACGAGCTGGCGAAGCGCCGTCACGATGACGGCACGGACTGGCGAGCCCTCCGACACGTCAGCGAGTTCCTCGAGCATCCAATATGCGTGGAAGCCGCCGCCCGAATTGACGATGATCGACGGTGGGAACGGCAGGAACTGCAACATCGACAGTGCGTCGTCGCCGGCAATGTCCTGGGCTGCGCAATCGATATCGACCCAGAGGGCAGGGCATTCCATGACGTTCGCAGCCGAGCCGGAGGTCGCATCCAGTCGCCTGCTACAAACACCGAAATAGGTGCCCATGCCGGAAACGTCATGCTGGCGGCAGAACCCGACGATCTCATGCTCTTGCCGGCTGAACACGGATCGCGCGCCGCCACCGCGGTCATTGGCGCACGCACGCAACTCGACGTTGTGAAGCGTCTCGGCAAAGAAACGCTTCAGAAAGTCAATGGCAGCGGTGTAATCGCGGTTGCGCAAAAACTGGTCCTCGGACTGGTGTTTGTGGAACCGTGCGCCGCTTCCGACAGCGCACGGCTCCGAAGTCTCGTTAGAAGCGGGTCTTCGAGCCGGCGGCTGCCTTGGCGGGCGCCGGCTCATCTTCTTCGCCGCCATCGGGAGCGGGGACGGGAACGCTGCCGTTCTCGACCCAGCCGGCAATCGACAGCACCGGCACGTAGGTCTTCTTGTAGACCGGGTGCATGTAGCTATCGCGTCCGAGCTCGAGCACAGGGATCAATCCCTGATGCCGCTCGGGCGAGCGCGCGAACGCCTTGCACAGATTGCCGATGCAGCCGATGCCGCCCTTGCTCGACGCCGAATAGGTGAACTGTTCGCCGTCGTCGGGATCGGCCAGCGGCAGTTCGTTGGTGAAGTTCCAGGGATCCTTCGGACGCCCCTCTTCATCCAATTCCCATTCGGCCTGGTCGGTATAGCCGAGCTGATCGCGCGCTTCCGGTTTGTAGCCGGTGGCGAGCAAGCCCATGCGGCGTTCGGCGGGCTTGCCATCCGCCCAGCGAATCCAGCCGATAGACAGTTCGTCCATGTTGGCCGCGAGCTTGCGGCCGAGCGGAACCTCATCGGCATTCTGGCCCATCTGCCATTCCCCCTTGGAGAATTTCAGGAAGGTGCCGCCTTGCGCTGCCTCTGCGCCATAAGCGGCAAAGGGATCATAGCCACCAGGCGCTACCAGAGCACCGCCTTGTTCGATTTTCGAAACCTCGTTCATTGCTTCATTTCCTTGTTCATGATCGCAGCGCCAACTCGACGCTGAGAGGTTGGCCCGGCTCCCACCGCGGGAAATCCAGACCGGCATCGACACGCGCTTTTGCGTGTTCGATTTCTTTCTCCAGACCGAGGAAGTCATTGCCGTCCCCGGACCAGAGGAATTCCATTTCTGTGTGGATTTGCAGGATCGTGCTGCCATGTGCCTCAAGGCACGCTTCCAGGGCCTCCGGGGTGCCCACGCCGGCCAGTTCGGTACTGACTAGCGCGAACCGCTCGCGCAGATCGGCGCGAAGCTTGACCGGCCCGACGAGCGCCGCCTTGGCCTGGCTGGTGGCCTTCGCGCCGTAAGCTGCAAAGGGATCGGTCACAGCGCACCGCCTTGCCGGAGCAGTTTCTGCGCCTCGAAGAACAGGGATGTTTCAGGCGGCATCGGATCGTCCAGCGGGACGAGGCCGAGCATCAGCCTGATCTTTTCTTGACGTCGCGCGATACGGCTAAGCGCGAAGGCACGAACCGATTGCGGGGCTGTCAGGAGCCAGTCGCTGGCCGCGATTGCCCCGAGCAATTCATCCGCCTGATCGGGGCCGACCGAGCGCAGGTAGCGCATGAAATTGAGTAACCGCGGCTCGGACTTGAGTATTTCTATGCGTTCTAGGCGCTTCAGAGCTTTGTACGCCTTGGACAGCCGCGCCCGCTCTTCCATCTTTAGATCGAGCGCAGACGGATCTTTTTTCCGACGATCGGCGCGGCGATCCGGGATCACCGGCGCGGCAACCTCGGCGTATGCGGCAAAGGCATCGGTCATGTCGCGACCCTTTCCAACCCGGTCATGTCGATCGGCGCGCCAAGCTCCTTGAGCCAAGCGAGGCAGCTAGCCACCGACCGGAACACGCCGCACGGATGGCCAGCATTCGTCAGGAAGTTCAGCCAGACGTGCTGTTGATCAGACAGCGACCCGGAACGCGCCTTGATCTCGGGGAAGGCATATCCGCCTGTCCACAGGATAAGCGCATCTGGGAAGCCCGCAGCCATTCCCTCTTGTTTCGCCTTCATTGCAGCCCAGGCTGTCCGCTGCGCCCCGTTGGGCACCGCGACGAACGCAACGCCAGGCGCGCGAACCTTCAAAGCCTTGCGCAGCGCTACCTGGATCGACAGTTCGTCGCCGGGGTCAGCTACAGCGGGAGGATCGACGTGGAAGATCACAGCGTCTCTCCCCCACAAGCAGCCACCGCGATCTTCGCGACAGTCGAGGGAGCACACCCATATTGCCGAGCGATGGCGATGACGGCAGGCGCGAGCGCAGCGGCAGCGTCATGCATGGCTGCGCGTTCCAGCGCTCGAGCTCGGCGATTGGCGTGGATATGGCCGACGCGTTCGGGGATGATGCGAGCTCCATCAACAAAGCGGAGCCCCTCAATTGTTTGGTTATTGGGTTGCGACACAACCAAATTCGCAGCCCGCGCGGTCACGCCGCATCCCTTTCAATCCCGGCGATCAGCAAATCAAGGTCGCGCCGCAGGTGGCGCAGATCGGCGACATACCCCAGCTTCTCGGACAGCGTTTCGACGATGCCAGCCGGACTGTCGGGCGCGCGTGCCGCGGCGACCTTGTGCCCGCATTGGAGGATAAGCGGCAGAATATCGGCGATTCCGCCGACCTCGCGCGACACGGCACGCCCACCGACCAGTTCCATGAACGGATCGAGCATGTGCGCGCCGTACCGCTCGCCGAGGCGCTTGAGATAGATGGGGTTAAGGTCGGCCTTGCGGTTGAAGGCGTTCGACACCGTACCGAGGGACACGTCGATCTCTTCCGCGATGTCCTGGAGCGTCCTGTCGGTGCGCTCGTTCAGCACGCGACGGATGATTTCGGAGACAGCCTTGCGGTAAGCCGTTTGTTCCTCGACGGAATTGACGCGCAATACGTTGGGATTGGCCATCGTTATTGCCCCGTTCCGAAATGAGTATCCGCCGCACCTCCCACGCCATGCCCATCGGCACACTCATCCGACATATCGTCGAACGGATCGCCGCCACGCGTGAACCAGACGAACAGCGCGACGAACGTTGCCGCGATGCCAGCGATGAAGCCGAGCCAGAACATCATGCGCGATCTCCGGTGCGCTGGTGAGAAAGGCCGGCGCGATCGGATGCCGCGCCGGAGGTGGCGACGGCGTTTGCCGGACCGTCGCTGGGGATTGCGCCAAGCCATTCGTCGTCGCGGTGGCCGCAGATCGGCTTCCCGCACGCGGCGCAGGTCTTGGCGATAATCTTGGTGATGCGTTGCGGCGTCGTGTCGAACACGCGGGCAAGCAGGGATGGCGATGCGCCTTCCCAGCCGTGATGGCGCTCTACGATGACGCGCTGATCGTTGACGGTGAGGGCCATCTATGCAGCCTCCACATCATGTTCGCCGCAGCCGCGACCGATCAGTTCGCCATTCTCGCCGCCGGTGAAGTCGCGCCAGTGCACCCAGCCGTTCGGGCAGGAAAAACCCCATTCCCGAACCTTGGGGCCGGTCATGAACAGGGAGATTGCGTGTTCGCCCGGCAGGATTTCCAACCGATGAAGCGCACTCGCCTCTCGGCTGCCGATCCAGCCAGCCTCGCGCATGAAGCTGCCATCGGGCGTGTGCTCGACGTATCGGCCGGACAGAAGCATCGACGTGTTCGCCCACGGATGATCGTGGAGCGCGCGGTCGTCGTCGCTGCGGAGGATTTCGTGGAGATAGACGTTGCAGCCTTCGTTGCGCGGGATGATCCACCAGCGGCGAAGGTATGGATTGGACGGGTCGCCGATCACGAAGTCGGGGCGCGTCTCCATGATGCTTTCCGCCCAGGCGGCGAGGTCGGCGGTTGTGGCGTATCCGATCGCGCGCGGGGCTGGCGCCACCGTCTCAGCGAGACATCCGCGGTCGAAGGCTTCCTGCCACGCGCCGGGATAGGAATCGGCGTCGATCATGCTGCGGCCTGCTGGCGCGCGGCAGCCTTCAGATATTCGATGGTGTCAGGGTGAACGTCCTTGCCCAACGACTCGATGGCGCTAAGAACGGCGGGGCGACGATATGTCGGGATCCCGCGCTTGTTCTGTGTGCGCCACGAACAGACTGTCGTCAGCGGGGCATTAACCGCCTTGGCGACCTCGGTAGCGCCGCCGAACGCTCTGAAAATATCCGTCACCGGTGCAAGGCCAGCGGGGGCGGGCTCGCCAGTATCGGGGAGCGCACCGGTTTCCCGGACAACAGCGATGAGCATCAGCAATTCTGGCGCGGGCGAGAACCATTCGAAATGGAGGCGATGCCCTTCAAATTGGCGATGCAGCCTGGTTTCATCGACTACGCCACCTGGGGCAGTGCAGATGATTTCCAGTGGCAGGGGCGACGCGGGCTTCAGCGAAGCCAAGCGCCTCGTCGGATGAATGCTATGCCCAATCTTGATGGGGCCATCTGCACCGACCGGCTTGATGAAATAGACGTGGCTCATGCCGCCGCCCGCGCCGGGAGAACCATGTCCTCCACAGCCACATCGCCGTTCGTCGCCTTGGCGATCTTAACGGCCAGTTCGAGGGACGGCTGCCGTTGCCCGTACACAATCTTGCGGATCGTATTCCTGGGCTCCTGCAACTCGTCGGCGAAATCAGGGACCGTCTTGTCGACGGCCTTCAGATGATCGAGCAGCTTCATTCCCGCTATGTGCCCCATCAGGGCACTTCTGGCAAGCCCCAAAAGTGCCCCACAGGGGTTCTAGGCTTTTATGCCCGATGCGGGCACAACTGCGGCATGTTGCCTAACAACATCGCAACCTATCGAAAGCGCGCCGGTCTTTCACAGGAGCAGCTCGCTCCTATGGTCGGCACGACTCGGAATATGCTTGTGAAATTGGAGCGCGGGTCGCGAGGGCTTACCAGCGAGTGGCTGGAAAAGATCGGCGCCGCCCTGCGAGTGCCGCCTTACCTATTGATCGCGCCGGAACATATATTGCCTACTGAAGAGCAGCTGGCCGACATGCTGACGTCCGCGCAATCATCGCTACCAGCGGGTCTGCCGTATTCCGAGTGGCCGCGAGCTGTCGCCGCAGGTCTCCACATGCGGCTTCGCACGCTCGTAGGTGATCGCGCCAGCGCTTCCGCTTAGCCTCGACCTGGGGTTCTCCATCGCGGCGCAGGCGCTCGGCCTCGCGCTCCCAGAAATTGAGAAGCTGCGGCAAGACCGCGCACTCCAGATAACATGTAGCGCACCCTACGTCGCACGCCGCCTCGATCAACGTAATAGGCATCCCCATCTGGCATCCTCGCGTCCCGTACCGTTCTTGAATTGTTCTCATATTCCCAACATGTCTAGGATATTTCCTGCCCCAGACCGGCAGCGGGAATCGCACTATGCTACCTGGGCACAATCGCTGTCGAGACGAATCAGCGTTCGCGCGGCGGTAATCAATTAAATGCCCTAGCAGGGCACTTTCCCTGTTGACTTGTGCCCAGCGTGGGCACATACCCGTCCCCAACAGCCCCCCCCTCGGGCTGATTGGAGACAACCCCGATGGTCAACTTCACCATTGCCGATGAGGATCGCGAACTGATCGCGAAAATTGTCGATCGCACGCTTGGCATTCTGGATAGCGTTTCGCCGCTCTCAAAGAGCGACCGCAAGAATCGCCGCATCAATCTCATGATGGACCTGACGGCCTGTCACGCGAACGGCAATCCGCTGCGCCTCGCCGATCTGGTGGCGGCCGATGACTTCAACGTCATGCACGATGTTGGCGGTATCTCGCGCCACATCGACCACGACACCGGCAAGATGACCGGCTGCTTCCTCCCGCGCTTTTCGCAGCGCCAGACCGAGGAAGCTTGAGCCATGGCAACCGCCCTAAAGACCACGCTCCACCCGGAAGCACGGCCGGCGCTAAAGCTGGCATCGCTGTCGAACGCCGAGATCATGCGTCAGGCGCGCGCCCAGGTCATTGCGGAACGCGGCGAGCGTCCGGCGCATAAGTCGGCGGGCAGCTGGACCGGATACCCGACCGTCAGCAACGACGTCCTCGCCGACCAGTTCTCGCGCATGATGAGCATCAATGCCGCCGCCCGCGCTTGGGATCGTCGCGTCAACGAAGTGGCTGGCGAGATCGCCGCCAAGGTTGGTGGCCAGTGACCGCGCCGCTCAAATATCAGCCGGCAATTCAGGCGTCGGTCGAGGCTGGCATCCCGCGCCTGAGCGAAGGTCCCAACGCGCGCTGGCTGCGGGACAATTCCGCCGCGATCCGTCGCGCCCATGCCGATATGCTCGCCGAGCGCGCGAATTCTGGGACCGAACTTTCCGACGAGGCTTTGCCGGTTGGTGGGGCTTGGGTGGCTTTTCAGAAGGGGGCGCTGTGATGGGTGCGCAAAACGAATTTCGAGCCGGTCAGCGTGTCTACACCGCCGATGGCAGGATGGGTGACTTCCTCGTCAAGCTCGACAGCGGGAATTCAATCATCCGCCCGGTGTTCGAAAGCGTCAATGGCTACGGCGACGCAACCGACGAATATGCCGATGGGTTGATCGAGGTCGGGGTGATTTATGCCCAGCCGCCGCGTGCCAAGTTGGACGATACGATCGCCGAACTGGACGCCAAATCCCGCCAGTTGCGAGAGGATATCCGCGTACTGGAGGCCGAGAAGCGCGCATTCGGGCAGGATCATGTCGAGCGCGCCGCGCGCATCGCCAAGCATGAGCAACTGGCAACGCTCGACCACTTCTTATCGGGTGCCATCACGCACGTCGTGATGAAGTCTGGATACGGGTCGGGGCTTAAAATTGTCCCCTTCGCCGACGCCCTCAACGTTCTCGAAGGCGACCGCTTTTCAAGGCACGAGCCTGAGATGAAGCTGGTCTCCCTTTTCGGATCTAGCAGCGGCGACCTTTCGTGGCGGATCAACACTTATCGCGACGGCTCCGGGCACTGGATTGAGATGGTTCCATGCACGTCCGAAGATGAGGCGCGCCGGGTTGTTGCCGAAAAACTCGATGCTCTTTGGGCTGGGTACCGGGCGCGACCACAACAGGTTTGGACCCTCTCCGATGGGATGGATACTGCGGATGAACTCGGCATCGCGATACCTCAGGATATTCGCGACGCCCTGAACGCTCACATCAACGAGACGTGCATGCGTGCCGTCGCCAAAGCGGAAGCTGAGCTTGCCGCTGCCATCGCGCAGGTGAGCCGGTGATGTCCGCCCTCCACGGCGCCGGCCTCGCGCTCCTAATCGCCGCCCTGGGCATATCCCTCGGCGCGATCGCCGCGACCGTCTGGCCGAACCGCCGCAAGATCTGGTCCGCGTTGCGCGGGCAGGGGAGGTGAGTGTGGTCATTACCGTCCACGCCGTCGAGCGATATCGTCAGCGCGGCAATCCCGCCCTGACGCCCGCCGAAGCATCCGCCGCGATCATGTCGGCAGAGCGCGCGATCGAAGCCGCCGCCCGCATCAATTGCCACGTCGTCCGCATGGGCAACGGGGCGAAGCTGATGGTGCGCGAGGGGCGGGTCATCACCGTGCTGTTTCCGTGTTTGCCTTGGTCGGGGCATCGGTTTGGAGGGGTGTCGTGAACGCGCCGGCAAAATTCGGCTCGGTGACCTATCACCGCGATCTCATTCAGGGGTCAGATGAGTGGATGCAGCAGCGTTGCGGCTTGCTCACGGCGTCTGAGATGAAACTGATCCTGACACCGACGCTCAAGCTGGCGAACAACGACAAGACCCGGGCGCATGTGTTTGAGATCGCGGCGCAGAGGATCACTCAATATGTCGAGCCGCACTATGTCGGCGACGACATGATCCGCGGCCACGACGACGAGATTGAGGCGCGCGAGATCTACAGCCAGAATTATGCGCCGGTGGAACAGGTCGGCTTCATCACGAACGACAAGCTCGGGTTCGTCATCGGCTGTTCCCCGGATGGATTGGTCGGCACCGACGGCGGGATCGAGTGCAAGTCGCGCCGGCAGAAGTTCCAGATTCAGACCATCGCCAGTCAAGAGATGCCGGACGATTTCGTCATCCAGGTGCAGTCCGAGCTATTCGTGACCGAGCGTAAGTGGTTTGATTTCGTGAGCTATTCGGGCGGCCTGCCGATGGCGGTCATCCGCGTCGAGCCGGACCCCGAATATCAGGCTGCGATCCGCGCGGCCGCAATTGAGTTCGAGGAGCGCGTGACCGACGTCATCGCGGCTTACCGGTCGTCGCTCGCCGCCATCCGCCACATCCCGACCGAGCGTCGGGTCGAACAGGAGATGTTTGTCTAATGTCCGAGGAGTGGCGCCCTACCGTCGGCTTTCCCGATTATGCTGTCAGCAGCGAGGGGCGCGTCATGCGCGCGGTCGAGAGCACAAAAGGCAACCTGCCCAAGGTGCTCAAGCCGTGGATCAATAACCAGGGCTATAGGATCATCACGCTCTTCGCGGGCGGACGGTCGCGCCGAATGCTCGTCAGCCGGTTGGTGTGCGAGGCATTTCACGGGCCAGCGCCCACACCTGATCATCACGCCGCACATGGCGACGGCAATCCGGCGAACAACTCTGCGTCGAACTTGCGCTGGGCAACGCGCAAGGAAAACATGGCTGACTGCCTCATTCACGGGACCCGCGCGGTCGGCGCTCGCCATGGGCGGACCACAAAACCGCACCGCACGCCGCGCGGGTCATCTCATGGACACGCGAAGATCACCGAGCAGGATGTCGTCGAAATTCGGGCCGCGCCAAGAACTCTCGGGTCAGGCGTGAGACTCGCCGAACAATATGGCGTCAGCCCCGCTGCAATTTGCCTCATCAGATCACGTAAAAACTGGAGCCACGTATGAACGATCTTTCCGATATGAGCCAAGTGATTGTCCCTCGATCAGATCAGCTAAACAGCGACGATCTGATCAGCGGCCCGCGCACGATCCGCATCACTGGCGTCTCGATCCGGCCCGGCACCGAACAGCCGGTGTCGATCCATTTCGACGGCGACAACAACAAGCCCTGGAAAACGTGCAAGAGCATGAACCGCGTGCTGGTCCATGCCTGGGGTCCGGATGCGACCGCCTATGTCGGCAGGTCGGTGACCATCTACCGTGACCCCGATGTCAAATGGGGCGGCATGAAGGTCGGCGGGATTCGCATCAGCCACCTCAGCAACATCGAACGCGAAATGGTGATGGCGCTGACTGAAACGAAGGGCAAACGCACGCCGTTCATTGTCAAGCCGTTGGCCAATGCGCCGGCCGCGGGCAACGGCGCCGCCCAAACGGCGGAACTGACGGTCGACCAGGCGCGCGCCGATATCGCGGCCGCCCCCGATCTGGCTTCGCTGGAAACGGTATGGCGGCGCAAGTCGATGGCGCCATTCCGCGATGAACTCAAGGACGCCCTCGATGCGCAGAAAGCCGCGCTCTCGTTCGAACCCGAAGGCCGCACCGACGCCGACCACGGCGATCAGCACGATGGCTCGGTCGCGGGCGATTTGAACGAGGGAGGGGAGTGATGAAAATTGATCCAACGACCAGCCGCCCTTTCGGTGATCATGGAACAGCGAGTCAGGCAATCGAATGGTTGCTGAACGTCAACCGCGACACTGACCCCGGCAACGCGGTCGAATTTCTGCGCGCGTGGCAGCAAGGAAATGCCGCGACCGAATGGCCGGAATTTTATGTCTGGCTGAACGCGCTAGATCGAAAGGCCGCATAATGCGCACCTACCGCGACTATTGCCGCCCCGCCCATCAGGTCCAGCGCACTACCAAGCGGCCCAGCGACATCATCCTCCACCGCGTCGACCAGGCCGCCGAGCGCGTGCCGGGCGAACAGCGGGTCGTGCAGATGCGGGGGCGGGGGTGACTCGCTACGCCGCAAACACCAGCGTCAGCAGCGCGAAGTCGAAAGCCGAGATCGAGGAGATCGTCGAGCGCTATGGCGCGGCGCAGTTCATCTCGGGCTGGGACGCGACGCGGGCGGTGATCGGCTTCACGATGGACGGCAGGCAGGTGCGCTTCACGCTTGAGATGCCTGACAAGACCGCTCGCGAGTTCACGAACCACAGCAAGGGGATGCGGACTCCCGAAGCAGCGCTGGCGCAATGGGAGCAAGCTTGCCGTCAGAAATGGCGCGCCCTGCTGCTCGTCATCAAGGCGAAGCTCGAAGCGGTTGAATCGGGCATCAGTGTGTTCGAGGAAGAATTCCTGGCCAATATCGTGATGCCGGACAAGCGCACCGTCGGCGAGCATGTTCGGCCCGGCATCGCGCTGGCGTACGAAACCGGCAACATGCCGCCGATGCTACCAGACTATTCAGGTGACAAATGATCGATCTCCCGCCCTTCACCTGCCAGACCCCCTACGTCATCGATGGCGACACGATCCAGTGCAGCCACGGCCCCCGCGTCCGCATCGCGCGGATCGATGCGCCGGAAATGCCGGGCCATTGCCGCGCCGGTCGTCACTGTGCGCCGGGCGATCCGTTCGAGTCCAAAGCCGAATTGGTCGAGCTCGTCCGCGGTCACGACGCCATCTGCACGCCGGTAAGCGCCAAACCGAGCGGTGGGTCGCCGTACGACCGCTATGGGCGCATGGTTGCCCGCTGCAGCGTCAACGGGACCGACGTCGGGGAGTATATGCTCGCCGGCGGGTTGGCGATTGAGTGGCCGCACGAATGACGGCCCCCGCGCGCATCACTCAGGCCGATATGGACCGGGCGACCAAAGCGGTTGCCACGGCCGGCTTGGAGCGCGCGCGCATCATCATGGACTTGGAAGCTCGTCGCATCGAGATCATCATCGGCGAATCGGGTCCAGCGCCGGCGCCTCCCGAGAAATGGGATGATGATGATGTCTGACCTACCGCCGAACACTCGCCCCGTACGCGATCGACATGGCAAGGTCCGGTATCGCTTCCGAAAGACCGGATGGGCCAGCGTTTACCTGCCCGGCAGTCCCGGATCCGCTGAAATGCACCGCGCCTATGCCGAAATCATCGAGGCCGGCCCGAAGGCGACGGTATCTGCAAAGGCTTCCCGCCCGGTCAAGCCGCGCAGCATCGATGACTTGATCCAGCGCTATAAGCGGACGACCCGCTGGGCGAAGAAAAAGCCGCAAACGCAACACGTCCAGTCGCGCATCCTTGAACGGTTCGCAGATCGCGTCGACAAAAAAGGCCGCCGTTACGGCGACCGCCCCGTCGCCGACGTGTCAGTCGGCTGGCTGGATAACGTGCTCGGCCAGATGCACGAGACACCAGCCGCGGCCAATGTGCTGCGCAAGGTGCTCAAGGGCCTGCTCGACCAAGCGATCCGACTGGACTGGCGCACCGACAACCCGGTGAAGCTGACCGACAGCTACAGCGAGGGCGACGGCCTCCATACATGGACGGACGAAGAGATCGAGCAATACCGCGCGCATCACGCGCTCGGGACGATGGCGCGCATGGCGCTCGAGCTCGCGCTAAACACGGCCGCCCGGCGCTGCAATGTCGCCGCGCTCGAGCGCGACAATATTAAGGGCGGTCGCATCATCGTCGCGCACGTCAAAGGCAACAACGAGACGTCGGTCCCGATGCTTGGCACGACGTTGGCTGCGATCGAGGCATTGCCCGCGGCGCCGATTCGTCATCTCGTCACGACCGCCTTCGGAAAGCCGTTCACCGTCGCCGGGTTCGGCAACAAGATGCGCCAGTGGTGCGACGAAGCCGGATTGCCCCAATGCTCGATCCATGGGCTGCGCAAGGCCTGCGCACGCCGCTTGGCGGAGAGCGGCGCGACCGACGCGGAAGGTCAGGCCGTCACCGGTCACAAGAAGGCCGAGACATTCGCATACTACCGCGCAAAGGCGAATCGAGGCGCGCTCGCCACGACGGCGATGGCGCGACTGGAACAAGATTTTGTCCAACCTGCCGCTCCGGGATTTGTCCAACCCGAGAACGACGAAGGAAAATCAGATGTTTAGGATAAAGGATGGTGCCCAAGGGCGGA
>Ga0207695_10001076_pt1 | contig 47744 bp, 47 predicted proteins | sample KBSC54metaG_FD_184354 | JGI IMG/M metagenome (GOLD analysis project Ga0207695, IMG submission 184354) | Corn rhizosphere microbial communities from Kellogg Biological Station, Michigan, USA - KBS C5-4 metaG (SPAdes) (version 2) | ecosystem: Host-associated > Plants > Roots > Rhizosphere > Soil...
GGCAGTATCTCGACCACCGGATTCCCGTCGTGATGATCAATCGCGAAGCGAATCTGCCGGGCGCGGATGTCGTCGTCAGCGACAACGCCGCGGGGGCCGCCCACGCCGCGCAACGGCTCGTGCGGGCCGGCGCGCGTCGGCTCGCGTTCATCGGGCCGTGTACCGCGAGCTACAGCGCGCGCTCGCGCGCGGATGCGTTCGAGCAGGGGTTGCAACGCGGTGACGCATTCGATACGGCGCTCGTCCGCGTGATCGATACGTGCTCCGACACGCATGCTTGCGGCATCGATGCCGCGCGGCAACTGTTCGCATCCGGCGAGCGCCCGGACGGCGTGTTCTGCTCGTCCGACCTGCTCGCGCTCGGCGTGATCGACGCCGCACGCGACGCATTCGGCCTGCGCGTGCCCGACGATCTGCGCGTGATCGGCTTCGACGACATCCCCGCCGCCGCATACGACGCCTATCGGCTCACGACATTGCGCCAGGATACGCAAGGCCTCGCGCACGCGGCCGTCGACCTGCTCGCCGACCGGATCCGGACGTTCGACGGTGCGTCGCGCACGCGCGTCGTCCCGGTTACGCACGTGGTCCGGCATAGCTGCGCGTAACGCGTCGGGTCACTTCAGTCCGCCCGCGAAGCCGCGCAGCAAATAGCGCTGCACGTAGCCGGCCACGGCGAGCGTCGGCAGCGACGCCAGCAGCCCCGCGCTCATCAGGTCGCCCCAGTCGATGCCGTTCTCCGTCACGTAGCCGGCAATCGCGAGCGGCAGCGTGAAGCGGCTCGGCGTCGATACGAACAGCAGAGCGATCAGGAACTCGTTCCACGCGGCGATGAACACGAAGATCGCGGTCGCGATCAGCCCCGGCGCGCACAGCGGCAGCACGATCTGCACGAGCCGCCGCGTGAGCCCCGCGCCGTCGATGCACGCGGCTTCCTCGTATTCGACCGGCACGTCGCGCACGAACGCGAGCAGCATCCAGATCGCCATCGGCAGCGCATAGATTTGATACGCGAGCATCAGGCCGAGCGTCGAATCGAGCAGGTGCAGCCGCTTCGCGAGCGCGAACAGCGGCACCGCGATCGTGATCGGCGGCATCAGCTTCAACGCGAGTACCAGCACCAGGAACAGCAGGTCGAGCCGTGCCGGAAACCGCAGCCGCACGAGCGCATACGCAGCCGGAAACGCGAGCGCCAGCGCGAGCAGCGTCGTGCCGAATCCGACCAGCAGCGAATTGAAGAGCGGTGCGCCGATGCCGTTGGACCACACCGACGCGAAATGCTCGAAGGTCGGCGCGGCCGGCCAGATCCGCAACGGATGATCGAGGCGCTCGAGTGTCGGCATGAAGGCCGCGCCGGCCATCCACAGGCACGGCAACAGCAACAGCGCGAGCGCGGCAACACGCAGCGCCCACGGCACCGCACGATCGAATGCGGCGCCCGTTCGCGTGCGTGAGATGCCCGAGGGTTGCGCCGTCATGCGCGCCGCTTGCGAACCGTCTGCCATACATACCCCGAGACCAGCAGCGCGGACGCCGCGAGCATCAGCACCGACGCGGCACTCGCCGGCCCGACGTTGAAGAAGCGGAAGCCCGTGTCGTAGATATAGGTCGACAGCGTCTGCGTCGCGTTGCCGGGGCCGCCACCCGTCAGCGCATAGACCTTGTCGAACAGCTTGAACGTGTCGATCGAGCGCAGCAGCAGCGCGAGGCCGATCTGCGGCGCCGCGAGCGGCAGCGTGATGTCGCGCAGGCACTGCCACTCGCTCGCGCCGTCGGTGCGCGCGGCTTCGTACAGTTCACCGGGAATCGATTGCAGCCCCGCCAGCACGATCAGGAACGCCATCGGCGTCCACTGCCATACGTCGACGAGCGCGAGCGACCACAGCGCGAGATGCGGATCCGACAGCCAGCGCACGCCTTCGATGCCGAACGCCGCGAGCAACTTGTTCAGGAATCCGTCGAAGTTGAGCCAGTTGCGCCAGATCGCGGAGCACACGAGCGTGGACAGCATCATCGGCAGGATCGCGAGCGGCAGCGCGATGCGCCGCCCCGGAAACGCGCGCACGAACAGCAGCGCGAGGCCGAAGCCGAGTGCGACCTCGGCGAGCGACGCCACGATCGTGAAACGCAGCGTATTGCCGAAGCCGGCCGTGAACGCGTCGTCGCCTAGCACCGCGCGATAGTTCGCGAGCCCCGCAAACGCGCGGCGGCCGGCCGCGTAGTCGACCCGGCAGAACGAGTCGATCAGCACCTGCGCGACCGGATACAGCGCGAGCGCGGCGAGCACCAGCAGTGCGGGACCGAGCAGCGCGACGAACGGCAGGCTGCGGCCGAGGGTTTTCATGCGCGGGTTCCCGGTGACATATCGAGGCGAGCCGTCACTTGCCGGCCGCGGCCATCGCCTGTGCGATCTTCTGCTGTGCCTGGCGCAGCGCGGCGTCGGGCGCGGCCTGCCCGGTCAGCGCGAGCTGGAGCTGGTCGCCGAGAATACTCTCGACCTGCTGCCAGTCCTTCACGCGCGGCCGCGCACGGCCGGCCTCGAGCGCCTTCAGTTGATCGGGATACCAGCGGTACTGGCGCACCAGCGCCGGATCGGCGAACACGCTGCGGCGGGTCGGCGGAATGCCGATTCCGGCGAGGCGCGTCTGCGTGTCGCGGGCGGTCAGGTAAGCCAGGAAGTCCTGCGCGAGCTTTGCGTGCGGCGCGTCCTTCGGAATGCCCATCTGCCAGATGCCGAGCATCGGCGCCGGGCCGGCGGTCTGCCCGGGCGGCGGCTGCAGCGCGATCTGCCCGACCACGCGCGACTGCTTCGGATCGTCGAGCGCCGGCACCCACGCGGGCCACACCTCGATCGACTGCGCGGCCGTGCCGCGCTGCAGCGCATCGCGCACTTCCGCCGCGCCGTACACGTCGACGTCCTTCGGCGCGGACGCCTTCAGCGCGAGGAACGTCTTCAGCGCGGCCTGCGCTTCGCGCGAATCGATCGTCACGTTGCCGGCATGGTCGAACACGTCGCCGCCGTAGGCCCACAGGATCGGCAGGAAGCCGGTCACGACCGGGTTGCCCTTCGTGCCGCGAAACACGACGCCCGACACACTCTTGTCCGCGCCGCCGACGGTCTGCGCGATCTTCAGCACGTCGTCCCAGTTGCGCGGCGGCTGCAGCTTGTATTTCGCGAGCAGGTCCTTGCGGTACGCGAACATCTCGACGTTGCCGACGATCGGCAACGCATACAGCGCGCCGGCCGCGTTGCGGCCGAGCGCGACGGCGGACGGCACGAGATCGGCGTCCGCGAGCGACGCGGGCAGCGGCTTCAGCCAGCCGTTGCCGATGAATTCGGGCGCCCACGTGTCGTCCATCATCACGAGGTCGTACGCACCGGTGCCTTCGCGCATCGACAGCTTGAGCTTCTGGTACAGGTTCGCGTTCGGCAGCTTGAGCAGCTCGATCTCGGTGCCCGGGTGCAGTTTGTTGAAACCGGCGACGGCGTCGGCCAGCCCCTTGCCGTAGATGTCGTCGCGGCCTGCGATGACGAGATCCGCGGCAACGGCGTGCGTGGCGGCGAAGGACAGCGCAAGGGCGGCGGACAGCGCGCGCAGGCGGCTCAGCAAGGTCATGGGGTCTCTCTCGTTCGGCGTGGTGGCGGGACAGCCGGGCGTTGCACACGTGTGCAACGCGGGCGACGCTTCCGGCTGCCTGAAGCGAACGCCATTGTTCACGCCGATCGTTAAGAATTTATGGCACGCGGCGGAAGAGACAGCCGCCGGGCCCGGCGGCCGCCTGCCCGCCTGACCATACGGGCCCCGTCAGAAGTTCACGCGGATCCCGGCCATCACCGCCAGTTGCCGGCTCGAGTTGCTGTTGGCGAGCACCGGAATCTGCGCGTAGTTCACCGCATTGCCGTTCGTATCGGTGCCGAGCCCCGTGCCGCTCGCGATCTGGCCGATCGCGACCGCATACAGTGCCGTGCGCTTCGACAGGCTGTAGTTCGTGCCGACGTTCAGCTGGTGGAAACGCGTCGTGCCGCGCCCGTCGGTATGCGCGGCGTTGAAGATGTACGCGACGCCGCCCTGCAGCGCGGGCGTGAACATGTATGTGACGTTCAGCTCGCCGATGTCGAACGTGAACGCCTGCGTGCGCGGCTGCGCGGCGGTCGAGAAATAGCGGCTGTCGCCGAGGCGCGTATGCGTGTACGTAAGCGCGACCGTCGCCGCGCCGAACGTCACCGAGCCGCCCGCGCCGAACGCGCGCATCGAGCCGGCGTCCTGAAGCAGGCAATACATCGCGCCCGGATTGCTGCACGCGAAATCGCCGATATAGCCGCTCGCGCCGCCGAGCGCCGCATCGAGCGGCTGGTGCAGGTCGAGGTAACCGACCGAGAACGCCACCGGCGCGCGCGCGTATGTCGCGGCCACCGCATAACCGCGCTTCGCGGAAAAATCGCCGGCCTGCCCGCCGAAGCTGAACGTACCGCCGAACGTGAGGCCGTTGAAATCGGCGCTGGTGAACTTCACCGCGTTGTTGAAATTGAACGCGGCGTTCAGGTTGTCGACGTCGCCGAGATGCGAGCCATACGGCGTCGCCCAGTTGTTGCTCGACACATACGCGCCCAGCATGTCCGTATACGAGTCGTATTGCCGGCCGAGGCCGAGCGTGCCGATCCCGTCCTGGCGCAGCCCGACCCACGCCTGCCGGCTGAATGCGGTGCCGCCCTGCAGCGCCTGCCCGTTCGCGGACAGGAACTGCTGTTCGAGCGTGAACACCGCGTCGAGCCCGCCGCCGAGCGGCTCGGCGCCCTGGAAGCCGAAACGGGACGGCACGAGGTTGCCGCCGCCCATCTGCCACGCATGGCCGCCGCCCGTGCTGCCGTCGGCGCGCGTGAACTGCTGGTTCGTCGAGTAGATGACACCGGTGTCCACGGTGCCGTACAGCGTCACGCTGCCGGAGGCCTGCGCATGCGCGTGCATGCAACCCAGCGTAGCCGCGGCCGCGGCCAGTCGTCGTCCGATCTTCATGTCCCGTCCTCTGGTGTCATCGATTCGCAGTGCAAACCGATCGTGTTGTCGATAGGGGTGACGGGACTCTATCCAGCGAAAATTCAGGACCTCTATCTCAAATCGGCAAACGATGGATCGCGCTGCCCGCGACGATGTCCGACGACGCCGTCGCGGTGCGCGTGCGTCAGTCGGGACGCGTCGTCTGTGAAGGCAGCTCGCCGAACAGGTCGCGATACTCGCGCGCGAAATAGCCGAGATGCGTGAAACCCCAGCTCGCGGCGGCCTCGCCGACGCCGAGCTGCTGTACCGGCGTCGTGCGCAGCATGCGCCGCACCGCGTTCAGCCGGATCGTGCGCAGATAACCGACCGGCGTGACGTCGGCAACGCGCTGGAAGCTGGTTTGCAGCGTGCGGCGGCTGCAGCGCAGCGCGCGGCACAGTTCGAGCACGGTGACGGGTTCTTCGGGCCGGTCGCGCAGATGCTTCTCGCAGCGGCTCACGATGTCGCTGTAGGTGGCATGCGTGATGTCGCGGCGCTCGACGCCGATGCCCTGTTCGAGCGCATCGAGGAACATGCCGAGCATCGCGTCGCGGAACATCTTGCGGGTGGCCGCGTATTCGAGGTGGCCGGGGTTGCGCTGCGCATCGTCGATCAACGACGACAGCCGCACGCCGAGCGCGACGCCCTGCTCATCGGACAGCCGCGTCACGTGCCGCAGCTTGCGCGCGCCTGCCGCGCCGAATTCGGCCTCGCACAGCTCGTCGACCATGTCGGACGCCGCGCTGATCCCGACGAGCCCCATCCCTTCCGGCGTATGGAATTCGAAATCCTCGCCGGCGCGCAGCGCGAGCAGCGCATAACCGTCGACCGGCTGGCCCTGGAACGTGCCAGCGAGCGGCACGGACAGCGGCACCGCGAGCGACGTGCGTCCGGCCGGCGCGAGCCCGGTTTGCGCGACGCGCCGGTTGGTCGTTTCGCGGAAGAAGTGGAAATCGTCGTATAGCACCTGCGTGACCGTGCCCCTGAAGCGGCCCGGCGTCATCTGGCGGTAGACCTGATGCCAGCCCGCGATCGCGAGCCCGTGGTCGTGCACGTCTTCGTGCGAGCGTGACTGGAACAACATCGGCGCCTCCGGTAAAACCCTGATTCCTGGATGCGACCGAGGCGTTCGCCCCGCCGCAACGCCACAGCTTACCCGCGCAAAAACCTGCGCAGTGCCGTTTCGAACGCAAGACAGGCCGCCGACAGCGCAACAGCCTGCTCGCCGGTCAGCCGAACGTAGCGGCGAAACGACGGCATCCGGTTCACGACCTCGCTGCCGCCGAACGGCACGATCGCGAGCGTCCAGCGGCCGTCGCGCGCGTCGATCGCGCAGTCGGTCAGGTGCAGCGGCCGCAGCGCGTCGGCCAGCGACGGCTCGACGACCAGCGCAGCCACCGTGGCGACGAATCCGAAGTCGCATCCCGGCGCGAGCGCCGCATCGATACCCGTGCGGCGCAGCCAGCCGGTCTGCCGCACGCGGGCGCTGCCCTGCACAGCCGGGCCGTGTACGGTCACCGTCACCTTCACGCTGACCGTATGCATCAGGAACTGGCGCTCGACGCGCTCTTCGACGTTCACGCACACGCCGTTCGGTAGCCTTGCCGTCCGACTGCCCACACCGTCGGTATCGCGCACGGCATGCAAATCGGCGAGCACGCGCGCGGCGATCGCGCCGGGCCGATGGCCGGGCGGCGGCGCATCGGGCGCCGCACGCCATCGGGCGAGCGCGGCCTTCACGACGCGACGTGCTCGTTGCGCAGCACTTCCTCGACCGGCACCGGCTTGAACGGATGCCGGCGCTGCACGACGAGCGTCCAGAACAGCGCGTACAGCGCGGTGAGCCCGAGCATCGCGCCGAACGGCACGTAGATGTCGCGCGCGTTCATGCCGGGCGGCGTGATGTACCAGATCGCGAGCACGATGCCGACGCTCGACACGATCTGCGGCAGCGGGAACAGCGGCGAACGGTACGGACGCGGCAGGTCCGGGCGGCGGATGCGCAGCATCACGACCGACGCGGTGACGAGCAGGTACGCGGTGCCCCACGCGCAGGTCGCGGCAAGCACGAGATGCAGGATGCTGTCGAGATTGCCGTTGATCAGCCATGCATGGAAGATCGGCACGACCGCCGCCACGACGATGCCGACCACCGGCGTCTTGAAGCGCGGATGCAGGTACGCGAAGCAGCGCGGCAGCGCGCCGTCGATCGCCATCCCGTACAGGATCCGCGGCAGCCCGGCCATCAGCGTGTTGATCGTCGCGGCGCCCGCGAACAGGAATGCGATGCCGAACCAGATGCGGCCGAACGGGCCGAGCACCTGCAGCGCGAACGCGGGAATCGCGCCCGGCGTGTCGAGCAGGTGCGTGAGGCCGTCGGGGCTCACGGGCACGTTCGCGACCTGGCGGCGGATCGCCGCGCCGTACAGAAACATGCAGATCGCGACGCCGACGAGGCCGATCGTCATCGCGCGAGGAATCGTGCGGCCCGGCGCCTTCATTTCCGGCGCGAGCGGCGTGACGAACTCGCAGCCGACGAACATGAACATCGCCATCCCGACCAGCGACAGCACGGCCGGTACCGACGTGCCGACTTCCGAGCCGCCGAACCAGCCGTCGAGATGCACGGCCGGCGCGGCCACGAGCCCGAGGATCCCGAAGATCATCAGCGACAGCCACATGCCGGCCGTCAGCACGATCTCGAGCTTGCTGAACACCTTGATGCCGATGATATTGGTGATCGCGAACGTGATCACGAGGCCGACGCCGACGAGCCAGGAGCTGTTGTGCTTCTCGAACGCGGCGTTCAGCGATTCGAAATTGACGAGCGCCATGATGCCGCTCAGGATCGTCTCCGCCGTGCCGGCGAACACGTGCACGAGGAAATATGCGGAAATCGTGCCGGTGATCGCCCAGAAGCGGCCCAGCCCGCACGACAGGTAATCGTAAACCGAGCCGGCCGTCGGCAGCATCGCGGCGGCTTCGGAGAACGTGGTCGCCTGCGCCTGCATCATCACGAACGCGATGATCATCGCGACCGCGAACGCCCAGCCGCCCATCCCGAAGCCCGACGTCGCGGTGAGGATCACCGGGCTTGCCATGATGAGGCCGACGGCGCTCGCCAGCGCGGTCGGAAAACCGACCGCGCCCGCCTTCAATACCGTGCCTCCGCCCGCTCCGGCCGGCGTGCCGGCGGACGTATCGCCCGCGGCGCCGGTAACTTCTGACCATCCCGACATCGTTGTCTCCTTCCGTTGTTGACCTGAACCCGCGCTTCGGCACCCGGGCCCCCTGTCGATCACACCTCGATCCGATGTCGAAAAAATACGCAGGCAAAATAAACCGGTCATAGCGCAAATCGGCAAACCGGCGGCGGCCAGGCTGCCCGACGCCGGTTCGCGGTCACGCGCTCATGCCGTCATCCGTCACGCGAACGGCACGGCCTCGAAGCCCGCCGCGAGCGCGTCGACGATCCGGTCGAGCTGTTCGCGCTGGATCACGAGCGGCGGCGACAGGATGATCTTCGTGCCGACTGGCCGCACCAGCACGCCGTTCTCGCGCGCGACTTCCGCGACCGCGTTCGCATAGCCGGACAGCGGGTCGATCGGCTCGCGCGTCTCTTTGTTCGCGACGAGGTCGAGCGCGAGCATCAGCCCCTTGCCGCGCACCTCGCCGACCGCCGCGAAGCGTTCCGCGAACGGCTGCAGCGCTTCGAGCAGATACGCGCCCTGCTTCGCCGCATTCGCCGGCAGGTCTTCCTTGACGACGATGTCGAGGCTCGCGATCGCGGCCGCGCACGCGACCGGGTGGCCCGCATACGTGTAACCGTGCATGATCGCGCCGCCGAAGTCCGCATTCGCGGCGAACGCGTCCTCGATCCGCGCGTTCACGACCGTCGCGCCGAGCGGCACGTAGCCCGACGAGATCCCCTTCGCAAGACACATGATGTCCGGGCGCACGCCCCAGCCGCGGCTGCCGAACATGCTGCCGCTGCGGCCGAAGCCCGTCACGACTTCGTCGGCGATCAGCAGCACGCCATAGCGATCGCACACCTCGCGCACGAGCGGCCAGTAGTTGGCCGGCGGCACGATCACGCCGCCCGCGCCCTGGATCGGCTCCGCCATGAACGCGGCGACCGTGTCGGGGCTCTGGAACTGGATCTCGCGCTCGAGCATTTCCGCGCAGATCCGGCCGAGTTCCTCCGGATCCTGCGTGAACGGGTTGCGGTACAGCCACGGCGTCTCGACGTGGAAGCAGCCGGGCAGGTTCGGCTCGTAGTTGCGGCGGAACACCGTGTTGCCGTTCACCGACGCGCCGCCGAAGTGCGTGCCGTGATAGCCCTGCTTCAGCGAGATGAACTTCGTGCGATCGGCCTGGCCGCGCACCTTCCAGTACTGGCGCGCGATCTTCAGCGCGGTCTCGATCGCGTCGGAGCCGCCCGAGCTGTACAGCACGCGGCGCATCCCTTCCGGTTCGAGCATGTCGATCACCTTCTTCGACAGCTCTTCCGCACGCGGATGCGAGATCCCGTCGAACAGCTGGAAGTATTCGAGCTCGTCGAGCTGGCGCACGATCGCGTCCTTCACTTCCTTGCGGTTGTGGCCGACGTTCACGTTCCACAGGCCCGCGACGCCGTCGACGAGCTGCCGGCCCTCTTCGTCGAATACGTAGCAGCCGTCGCCGCGCACGATGCGGATCGGCTTGCGCTGCTTCATTTCGTTCGGGTGCACCATCGGATGCCAGAATTTTGCTTCGTTGTAGCTCATTGCAGTCTCCACTGTCGGATCGTTTGAACCTGGTCGTTCGGGTTCGAGGTTCTAGGTTCGCGCCGCGCGTCAGTGCGCGATGCAGACGGATTTGGTTTCGGTGAAGCCTTCGATCGCGTACTGGCCGAACTCGCGGCCGATGCCCGATTGCTTGTAGCCGCCGAACGGCATCGACGGGTCGAGCGGGATATGGCAGTTCACCCACACGGTGCCGGCCTCGATCTGCGGCACGAGATTCATCACGCGCTTCAGGTCGTTGCTCCAGATGCTCGCGGCGAGGCCGTACGGCGACGCGTTCGCGAGGCGCACGGCGTCGGCCGCGTCGTCGAACGGCACGACGACGATCACCGGGCCGAACACCTCGTCGCGCACGATCGCGCTGTCCGGATGCGGATCGGCGATCACGGCCGGCTTCACGAAATAGCCGGGCAGGTCGTCGGCCGGCGTGCCGCCCGCAAGGAACGTGAGGCCGGCGCGGCGCGCGCCTTCGATGTGCTGGACGACCTTGTCGCGATGGTGCGCGGAGACGAGCGGGTTGATCTGCGCGGTCGTGTCGAGGCCCGCGCCGAGCTTCATCGACTGCGCGACGCCCGCGAGGCCGTCCGCGAGCTGCGCGAACTTGCTGCGATGCACATAGATGCGCGACGCGGCCGCGCACACCTGCCCCTGGTTGAAGAACGCGCCGGCGGCGACGCCGTCGAGCGTCTGCGCGACGTCGATGTCGTCGAGCATCACGATCGGGTTCTTGCCGCCGAGTTCGAGCGAGAAGCGCGTCATGTTCTGCACGGCCGCCGCGCCGACCAGCTTGCCGGTCGCGGTCGAACCCGTGAACGAGATCTTCGCGATCGACGGATGGCTCGCGAGCGCGGCGCCGCACGTGCGGCCGCCCGTAACGACGTTGAACACGCCGGGCGGCACGCCGGCTTCGCGCGCGAGTTCCGCAACGCGCAGCGCGGTGAGCGGCGTTTCCGGCGACGGCTTCAGCACGATCGTGCAGCCGGCCGCGAGCGCGGGAATCAGCTTCCACACCGCGATCATCAGCGGGAAATTCCACGGCACGATCGCGGCGACCACGCCGACGGGCTCCTTGCGCGTATAGGCCGTATAGCGCGTGCCGGGCGGGAACGGGATCGACACGTCGAGCGTCTGGCCGGTGATCTTGGTCGCCCAGCCGGCCATGTAGCGCACGTATTCGACGCTCGCGCCGACCTCGATCGCGCGCGACACGTGGATCGACTTGCCCTGGTTCAGCGTTTCGAGCTGCGCGAGCGTTTCGGCGTCGCGTTCGATCAGGTCGGCGAGCTTCAGCAGGATGCGTTCGCGGTCGGCCGGACGCAGCCCGCTCCACACGCGCGTGTCGAACGCGTGCTTCGCGCTGGCGACCGCGCGATCGACGTCGTGCTCGTCCGCATCCGCAACCGTTGCGAGCCGTTCGCCCGTCGCGGGGTCGTACACGTCGAGCCGCGCTGCCGCGTGCGCGGGCTGCATTTCACCGTCGATGAAGAGGCCGAAATCGCGCGCAACGAAGGTGCGCACGGTGTCGCTGACGGCGACGAAGTTCGTGTTGCTCATGGGCGTCTCGATGATTGTCGTGGCTGGACCGCGTGCGCGTGGGCACGCGGGCGTCGGACCACTGTATCGACGACGGATCGCGCTCGGTGAGCGCAAATTGGCAGCGCGTGGGGTGCGCTTGCAGTTGCAAACAACGGCTCGCGTAATCGGCAACGAAAGGCGTTACAGGAACAACGCCCCGACCAGCTCGGTGCGGTTCGACACGCCGAGCTTGCGATACATGCGCATCAGGTGCGTCTTGACGGTCGGCTGGCCGAGCGCGAGATCGCGCGCGATCTCCTTGTTCGAAAGGCCGTCGCGCACGAGGCGCGCGATCTGTTCCTCGCGGTAGGTCAACCGTTCCTCGCAACCGATCCGGTGAATCCCGCGCCGCATGCGCAGCAGCGGGCTCAACGCGACTTCGGCGACAGGCTGCAGCCGCACGAGCGCATCGATCTCGCCCGGCGCGAACCGGCCCGCCGTGCTGTTCCCTGCCGCACCTCCGCCCGCTTCACCCATTCCGAAGCGCAGCAACGAGAACGCGCCGACCGTGCGGCTGGCGTCGCGCAGCCAGATTTCAATGACGTCGGCCACGTCGTGCCGCCGCAGGAAGCGGGTCCAGTACGCGGACGCCTCGCGTCTTTCGTCAGGCAATTGGGAAGCGAGCGTGACGACCGCGCGCTCACCCGCCGCGCAACGCGATGGATGCAGCGGATCGAGCATCCGGTAGCGCGCGACATAGGTGCGATGCATCGACTCCGGCATCCCGAACAGCTCGAAATCGGCCGGTTCGCCGCTCTGGTCGAGCCGGTAGAACACGATCGCGGACGGGCTCGCGAACGCGTCGAACGCGTCCACGCACGCGCGCAGCGCACGTTGCCAGTCGGCGGCGTCCTGATCGGCGGGAACGGATGGGGTCGGCACGGAGGAATCGGCTGGCGGGCGAAGGCGTCGAAGGTCGGGCCAGCCTACCGGCGCCGAAAAGCGCCGGTGAGCACAAATCGGCAAATCGTCCCGGTCTGGCGGATTCGGCCGGTGTGGCCGGGACGCGGGCGCGCGACGTTGCGCACGCCTTCTGTCAGCGCGCGTTCGCGGCGAACGTGTCGCAGGCGCTCACCTCGCCCGCCTCCATCCCGCGTCGCAGCCAGTACACGCGCTGGTCGCTGCTGCCGTGCGTGAAGCTTTCAGGTACGACATAACCCTGCCCTTGCTGCTGCAGCCGATCGTCGCCGATCGCGGCGGCCGCCTTCAGCCCCTGCTCGAAATCGCCGGGTTCCATCAGCCGTTGGTTCGCACGCTGTGCGTTGTTCGCCCACACGCCGGCGAAGCAATCGGCCTGCAGTTCCATCCGCACCGACAGCGCGTTCGCGCGCGCCTGGCTCGAACGCCTGCGCGCGGCGTCGACCTTGTCGGAAATGCCGAGCAGGTTCTGCACGTGATGGCCGACTTCGTGCGCGATCACGTAAGCCTGCGCGAAATCGCCGCCCGCGCCGAAACGCTTGCGCAGTTCGTCGTAGAAACCGAGATCGATATAGACCTTGCGGTCGGCCGGACAGTAGAACGGCCCCATCGCCGTCTGGCCCGTGCCGCATGCGGTCGGCGTCGAGTTCGTGAACATCACGAGCTTCGGCGGCTCGTACTGCGCATGCAACTGGGTGTTGAACACGCCCGTCCACGTGCGCTCGATATTGCCGAGCACCTTGCGCGTAAACACCGAGCCCGGATCGTTCGCCGGCGCGCCCTGGCGCTGTGCCGGTGCGGGCTGCGCCTGCTGCTGGCGGCCCTGCAGCGCCGATGCGCCTTCGAGCACCACGCGCGGGTCGATCCCGAAGAAATACGACGCGGCCAGCGCAACCACGATCGTGCCGATGCCGATCGTCGCGCCGCGCCCGCCGCCGAAACCGCCGGCGCCGCGGCGGTCCTCGACGTTCATGCTTTCTCTTTCGTCGTCCAGCCTCATTGCCGGCCCCTCCCTTCCTTGTCGATGGTCCGGCCGCGCCAGCGCGCAACCGGGCGATACCCCGTGGTGACACGATCCATCGGCAGACGCGATGCCTGCGCATCGGGCGCATGCTCGCGCCGATCCCACCGGCCTGCCGCTTCGCACGCACGACGGAATCGGCCGGCCGACGCGCCGCGCGTCGATGCGCGCGCTCGCCCGCGCTATTTTGCCGGGCTTTCGTGACTTATCCCAAAAATGTGGAGGATAGAGCGATTCGGCGCCGGACATCGTCAGCTTTTGCAAAATGGACCACGGCCGTAGCGGCGGGCCGGACGCCGCCCGCATTCATCCTTTCGGCTGATACCGGCGCTCGCCCGCGCCGCCTAAAGTGACCGGCAACGCCCCCCTTCCGGAGAACGACATGACGCACCAGCAACCCCGCACGATCGCGATCACCGGCGCGGGCACCGGCATCGGCGCAGCATGCGCGCGCCGCTTCGCCGGCCGCGGCGACCGCGTCGTGCTGATCGGGCGGCGTCAGGCGCCGCTCGACGCGCTGGTCGCCGAGACGGGCGGCCTCGCGCTAGCCGGCGACGCCGCAAGCACCGCCGACTGGGCCGGCTTCCTGCCGCGGATCGCCGAACGCTGCGGCCGCGTCGACGCGCTCATCGCGTGCGCAGGCGGCCACGGCATCGGCCGCGCGGACGAAACCGGCGACACGCAGTGGCGCGACGCAATGCACGCGAACCTCGATACCGCGTTCGTCAGCGCGCGTGCGTGCCTGCCGGACCTGATCGCGCAGCGCGGCAGCATCGTGCTGGTCGCGTCGATCGCGGCGCTCGCAGCCGGCCCCGGCGTATGCGGCTATACGGTCGGCAAGCACGCGCTGCTCGGGCTCACGCGGTCGCTCGCGCGCGACTACGGGCCGCACGGCGTGCGTGCGAACGCCGTGTGCCCGGGCTGGGTCCGCACGCCGATGGCCGACGCGGAAATGGAACCGCTGATGGCCGCGCATGGCGACACGCTCGACGACGCGTATGCACGCGTCAGCGCCGACGTGCCGCTGCGGCGCGCGGCCGATCCGCACGAAATCGCGGCCGTGTGCGCGTTCCTCGCGTCGCCCGATGCGTCGTTCGTGACCGGCGCGACGCTCGTCGCGGATGGCGGTGCGATGGTCGTCGACGTGCCGACGCTCGCGTTCGACAAGCTTTGATGCGAGGGGGCACGCTGCCCGCGTGACGCATCGCTGCGGGCGGCGTTCCGTGCAACGTCCTCGGGAACTCCGACGCCCGCTGCGGCACGTGCGCCGCACCGCCCGCTCGTTTCCCGCGCCGAAAATCCGCTACCATCGACCGACCGCGTGCCCCGCCCGACGCCACCTCACCGTTCCGACCTCGATGAACATCCGGTTTCTTGAAACCTTCGTCTGGCTCGCGAAGCTGGAAAACTTCCGGCTGACCGCTGAAAAACTGCACACGACACAAGCTGCGGTATCAAGCCGCATCGCGTCGCTCGAAGAAGCATTCGACGTGCGCCTGTTCGACCGCAACACGCGCTCGGCCACGCTCACGCCCGCGGGCCGGCGCATGCTGGCCTATGCCGAGCGGATCGTGCGGCTCGACGGCGAAATGCGGCGCGACATCGACGCAGCGAGCGATGCCGGCCTGATCCGGATCGGCGTGATCGAATCGATCGTGCACAGCTGGTTTCCAGCGCTGATGGCGCAACTGCGCGAGCGCTATCCGCGGCTCGACGTCGAGATCACGAGCGACACGACACTGCACCTGATCCGCCTGCTCAGCACCGACGGCGTCGACCTGATCCTGCAGACCGATCCGGTGCCGGGCCCCGATTTCACGAACCTGCCACTGTGCGAATTCCCCGTGCGCTGGGCGGCAAGCCCGCGCCTCGGGCTCGGCGGCCAGCCGCTCGACGTCGCACGCCTCGCGGAATTTCCGATTATCAGCTTCTCGCGCCACTCGGGGCCGCACGCGACGATCGAGCGGCTGTTCGCTGCCGTCGAGCGGCCGGCCAGCATCAACTGCATCACGTCGGTCGCCGCGATGATCCGCCTCGTCGCCGACGGCCTCGGCGTGGCTGCGCTGCCGCCCGCGATCATCGGGCGCGAGCTGCACGAAGGCGCGCTCGAACTGCTCGACGTCGAACCCGAATTCCCCGCGCTGCCGCTCGTCGCGACATACCGCAGCCAGGGCCTGCCGGTCGCCGCACGCATCGCGGAACTGGCGAGCGAGATCGCGCGCGCGATGCCGGCCGCCGCGAGCATCGCGAAGCCGGCCGCACCGGCCAGCCCCGAACCCGTCGACGCATCGCCCGCCCGTACGACGGCCAAAACAAAGAAAAATACCAAGGCAACTGCGAAGCGCACGACGAAATCCGCGCCGCCCGCCGCCGCCCCGGCCAAACGCCGCCCGCGCCGCTCATAAGAAAACCTGTTCACCGCGAATTTGTTTTCTTGTTGGACGGGCGCGGCCCGTCTTCGGGAAACTGCGGTTCCTGACACACCCCCGTCACGAGGAACCCCGCGATGACCCGCCTTTCCCTTCCGCACGGCCAGCTTTGCGTCTGGACGGATATCGACCCCGCGCATGAAGCCGATTTCAACGCGTGGTACGACCGCGAGCACATGCAGGAACGTGTCGCGATTCCCGGCTTCACGCATGCGCGGCGCTTTCGCGCGACCGACGGCGGCCCGCGCCAGTATCTCGCGCTGTACGTGACGGACACGCTCGACGTGTTCCGTAGCGACGCATACCGGCGCGCGTTCACGCAGCAGACCGCGTGGTCGCTCGCGAACTTCGAACGGATGACGGGCACGCAACGGCGCGTCGGCGAACTGACGATCGAGGCCGGCGACGGCGAAGGCGCGCATCTCGCGCTGTTCGTGCTGCCGCCGGAACGCATCGACGTGCTGCAACTGCGCGAGCGCTTCGACGCCGCGCTGCAGGAACCAGGCATTCACGCGGCGCGACTCTTCCGCACCGCGCCCGACCTGTCCGCGCCGATCGGCGCCGATGCGGCCGGCCGCCCGGCCGCCGACGCGCTCGTGCTGATCGAAGGCAGCGACGCGGCCGCGACACGCCGCGTGGCCGCCGCACTCGCCGGGCACGACGACGTACGCACCTTCGACCTGCTGTGGCGCGCCGCCGCGCCACTGCCGGTTGCGCGCCGCGACGCCGAAGCCGACGCCGAACCGGCCGCCGCCGCGCTGCCTGCCTGAACGCCGACGCCGGCCGCGCCGCTTCTGCACGCGGCCGATGCGTCGGCCAAGCGCTTGATCCCGTTCTCCGTCACGACAGGCCCGAACCCATGAGCACTCTCGCCCAGCCCGCCGCCCGCGCGCCCCGCCGCGTCCGCAACAGCCGACTCGCGACCGCGAGCATGATCGGCACGTCGCTCGAGTGGTACGACTTCACGATCTACAACACGCTCGCCGCACTCGTCTTCAACCACCTGTTCTTCCCGTCGGTCGATCCGCTGGCCGGCACGATCCTCGCGTTCTCGACCTATGCGGTCGGCTACGTGTCGCGCCCGCTCGGCGGCTTCGTGTTCGGCAATCTCGGCGACCGCATCGGCCGCCGCGCGGTGCTGATGCTCACGCTCGTGCTGATGGGCGTGACGACCGCGCTGATGGGCGCGCTGCCGACCTATGCGCAGGCCGGCATCCTGAGCCCGATCCTGCTCGTCGCGCTGCGCTTCGTGCAGGGCGTCGCGCTCGGCGGCGAATGGGCCGGCGCGGTGCTGCTGTCGGTCGAGCATGGCGACCAGAACCGGCGCGGGCTGTCCGCGTCATGGACGCAGATGGGCCCGTCGTTCGGCACGCTGCTCGGCACCGGCTGCATCGCGCTCGTGACGCTGTCGACCACGTCCGCGAACTTCCTGTCATGGGGCTGGCGCGTGCCGTTCGCGGCCAGCGCGCTGCTCGTCGTGTTCGGCTTCTGGCTGCGGCGCGGCGTCGACGAAACGCCGCAGTTCGAGCAGCTCGCCGAATCGCATGCGACCGCCGAGGTGCCCGTCGCCGACGTGCTGAAGTACCACTGGCGGCGCCTGCTGATCGCGGGCGGCGCGCGGATCGGCTCGGACGTGCTGTATGCGCTGATCGTCGTGTTCACGCTGACCTACGTGACGACCGTGCTGCACCTGTCGCGCCCCGTCGCGCTGACGGCCGTGATGGTCGGCACGGCGTGCAACGCGCTCGCGGTGCCGTTCTTCGGTGCGCTGTCGGACCGCTTCGGCCGCCGGCCCGTGTACCTCGCCGGCGCGATCGCCGGTGTCGTGTGGGCATTCGTGTTCTTCGTGATGCTCGATTCGGCACGCCCCGGCGCGATCGTCGCCGCTGTCGCGATCGGCCTCGTGATCCATGCGGTGATGTACGGCCCGCAGGGTGCGTTCGTGACCGAACAGTTCCCGACGCGCGTGCGCTATGCGGGCTCGTCGCTCGCGTACACGCTCGCCGGCATCGTCGGCGGCGGCTTCGCGCCGCTCGTGATCGCCACGCTGTTCCGGCAGACGGGTACGACGACGGCCGTGTCGCTGTACGTCACCGCAGCGCTCGTCGTCACGTCGATCGCACTCCTCGCCGCGCGCGAGACCGCGCACCGGCCGCTCGCGGAATGAGCGCCGCCGCAAGCCGATTCATTCCTTCGCACTTCAAACGGATATCCGCATGCAAGCCCTGTCGTTCAACGTGATTTCCCGGCAACGCGCGCCTGCCGCCGTCGACGTCGAGATCGAGCGCGTCGTGATTGCCGGCTGGGCCGGCCGCGATCCGGCGGCGATCCGCGCGCACATCGACGAACTCGCGGCGCTCGGCGTCGCGCCGCCTTCGACCACGCCGTGCTTCTATCGCGTGTCGTCCGCGCTGCTGACGCAGGCACCGTCGATCGGCGTACTCGGCGCACGCTCGGGCGGCGAGATCGAATGCGTGCTGCTCGACAGCCCGGCCGGCACGCTGGTCACGGTCGGCTCCGATCATACGGATCGCGAAGTCGAGGCGTATGGCGTCGCGGTGTCGAAGCAGGTGTGCGCGAAGCCGCTCGGGTGCGATGCGTGGCTTTACGCGGATGTCGCCGATCACTGGGACGCGATCGAGATGCGCTCGTGGTTGGTCGCGCGTGACGGCGAGCGGATTGCATATCAGCACGGCGCGGTCAGCGGCCTGCTCGCGCCGGACGCGCTGTGGCAACGCTTCGACGACCGCCGCACGATGCCCGCGCGCTGCGCGATGTATGGCGGCACAGTCGCCGTGCATGGCTCGATCGCGGCGATGGGCGACGGCGACGCGTTCGAGATGGAACTGCACGACCCGGTGCTCGGGCGCAGCCTTCGGCACCGGTATGCGGTCGAGGTGTTGCCGGTCGTGGCGTGACGGGAGCGGCGGGCCTGACGGTTGCCGAAGTGAAAGCGGTGCACGCATGCTTTCATGCCCGCACGTTTCGTTCGCCTCAGCCTCTCGCGCCGCCGTTCACCGCAAGCACCCCAACCCCGCCAGCGTCGCCTCCACCGCCGTATCGAGCGGCGTCAACGGCTCGCGGCCGAGCACCGCCGTCACCCGCGCGTTGTCCATCCTGAGCGGCTCGCGCCACAGGTAGCGCATCTCCAGCATCTCTCGCAGCGTCGTGACGAACGGCGCCGCGACCCACACGAGCCACCACGGAAAGCGCCGCACCGCCGGTCGCATTCCGTGCCGCTGCGCCACGCGACTGATGGCCGCGGCCATCTGCGTGCCGTCCGCGTCCCAATGCCCGCCGAGATGGAAGCGCGCAAACGGCTCCAGCGTGTCGCGCCGCTCGATCAGCTCGACCATCGTGCGCGCGACATCCGGCAGATACGCCCACTGATGGCCAACGCCCGGCCGCCCCGGCACACTGATGGTCGAGACGGGCCGCCCCGGCTTGATCAGCCCTTGGGCAAACCAGTTGTTGCCGGCACGCGCCCCGAAGAAATCGCCCGCGCGCACGACGATCGTGCGGACGCCCTGCGCGGTCGCTTCCTGCAGCCGCCGCTCCAGTTCGACGCGGATCGCACCCTTGCGGGTCGTCGGATGCTGCGGTGCGTCTTCGCGCAGCACCGGAAACGCGTCGGCACCGTAGTTGTAGACCGTGCCGGGCAGCACGACGGTCGCCTGCGCCACCGTCGCCGCCGCGATCGTGTTGTCGATCATCGGCAGCACCTGCGTCGGCCAGTTCCGGTATCCGGGCGGGTTCACCGCGTGCACGATCACGCTGCAGCCGCGCGCGGCCCGCACCACCGCCTCGCGATCCAGCGCGTCGCCGCGCATCCATGTGATGCCGTCGCGCTCCACGACGTCGGCATCGAGCCCGCGCTTGAGCGCGCGCACCTGCCAGCCGGCATCGCGCAACTGCCGCGCGACTTCCCCGCCGATCCCGCCGCTCGCGCCGAGTACGAGTGCCTGTCGTTGCGTCGCACCTGCGTTCGTCGTCATTGCCGTTCTCCTTGAATGAAACCGTCGTGAGATGCATTCTGGCGCGCGGGAGGCTAATAATGAATTGCCCAGCATCGGATATCAACTATACATTTATGTATGACCACCGATCTGAACTGGGAACGCTACCGCACCTTCCTCGCGGTGCTGACGGAAGGCTCGCTGTCCGGCGCGGCGCGCGCGCTCGGCATTACGCAGCCGACGGCCGGCCGCCACGTCGCGGCGCTCGAGGCCGCCTTCGGCCAGACGCTGTTCACGCGCTCGCCGTCGGGCCTGCTGCCGACCGAGGCGGCGCTCGCGCTGCGCGGCCATGCGGAGGCGCTGCGCAGCGCGGCGGCCGCGTTCGAGCGCGCGGCCGCGAGCCACGGCGCCGGCGTGCGCGGCACCGTGCGGATCTCGGCCAGCGACGTGATCGCCGTCGAGGTGCTGCCGCCCATGCTCGCGCAATTGCGGCGCGATCATCCGGGGCTCGTCATCGAACTGGTGCCGACCGACCGCATCCAGGACGTGCTGAACCGCGAGGCCGACATCGCGGTGCGGATGGCGCCTCCCGCGCAGGACGCGCTCGTCGCGCGGCGCGTCGGCGCGATCGAGGTCGGGCTGTATGCGCGCGACGACTACGTGGCGCGCAACGGCATGCCCGCGACGATCGACGAACTCGCGCATCACGCGCTGATCGGCTTCGATACCGTCACGCCGTTCATCCGCTCGGCGGGGCGCGCAATGCCGCTATGGAAGCGCGATGCGTTCGCGCTGCGCACCGACAGCAACCTTGCGCAGCTCGCGATGATCCGCGCCGGCTACGGCGTCGGTTTCTGCCAGACGGGGCTCGCGAAGCGCGACGTGCGGCTCGTGCGCGTGCTGCCGGACGGGCCCGCGATGAAGCTGGAAACCTGGGTCGTGATGCACGAGGACCTGCGGACGAGCCCGCGCTGCCGGGCCGTGTTCGATGCGCTGGCGGACGGGCTGCGCGCGTATGCCGACGGAGAAGCCGCCGAATAAAAGGCTCGAATTGCCCGGACGGTACTACTCGTAGATTTTCCCGGCGAACAGGATGTCCGCCATGCGCCGCCATGGATTGTCAGGCACGTCGTAGAAGCGCAATCCTTCCTCCGACGCTTCGGCCCAGTCGACCATCGCCTCCAGGTACTCGCCGATCGAGCGGTTTTCCCAGCCGAGCGCGGCACGCGCGTATGGCGACGGCGGCACGTCGGCTTCGAGCTGCCGCTCCGTGTTCCAGTCATGGCCGAGTACGCGCAGGAAATGGATCAGCGAGCGCTCGTCGACCACACGCTCCAGCGCGTCCTGCAGCCTGTCGGCCATCTGGCTTTTCAGTTCGTCGTTCATGCTCATGCGTAGGCCCTCTCCCGCGTCTCTCGAATACGCGCCGCTGCATGTCGCGCGGCGCGTTTTTACATCAGCAATTGCCGCGACAGCACCTCGCGCGCCTGCGTGACGGTTTCGCGTTCGCCCGGCATCGGCGGCGTCAGCGAAAACACCGCGTCGGGCAGCGGCGGCAGCCGGTATTTCGCGCCGAGCCGCATCATGCCGTCGCCGATCGCCGACGCGCACAGGCAGCCGACACCGAGCCCCGCCGCGAGCATCGACTGCAGCCCCGCGACACCCGACGCGCTGTGCACGAGCACGTACGGCGTGTGCTGCTCGTCGAGCGAGCGCACCGCGATCTGATGCATCATGCAGTCGTCCGGCAGCAGCACGAGCGGCAGCGGCTCGGGCAATTGCTCCGCGAGCGCGGGCGACGCGACCCACGACAGCGGCTCGCGCCGCAACACCCAGCGCGTATCGGCCGACGCCGGCCGGAACGGCCCGCTCGACAGGTTCATCACGACGCCGAGATCGATCTGCCCTCTCGCGTGCGCCGCCTCGATGTCCGCGCTCTTCATCGCGCTCACGTGCAGGCTCAGTTGCGGGTAGCACTCCCGCAGCCGCGCCAGCAGGCCCGCGACTTCATTCGTCCGGTAGTAGTCGGTGATCGCGACGCGCAGCTCGCCCTTGATCGCCTGCCCGCGCAGCTCGTCGAACGCGGCCTCGTTCAGCGCGACGATCCGCCGTGCGTGCTGCAGCAGCCGCGTGCCGGCCGGCGTCGGCTCGACGCCGCGCTTGCTGCGCACGAACAGCGGCATGCCGGCGCGCAATTCGAGCTTGCGCACCTGCTCGCTGACCGTCGACTGCGACAAGTGCAGCAGCGGCGCGGCGGCCGTCAGGCTGCCGGCGTCCGCGACCGCCGCGAAAGTGCGCAACTGGTCCAGATCGAAACCGCGCATCGCCATTCTCCATCCATCGATTAACCCGATGGATGCTACCATCCTTTCCCGCTTTTCCGATTCGTCGACCGCACCCAGAATACGGGGTCAATGGCCGGCCTGCACCGCGCGCGCATACGGCCCTCATTCTTTTCGGACCCTTCGTTCATGACGAACCACACTCTTGCCCCTTGCGCACCGGCCGGCGCGGCTGCCGCGGCGACGCCGCGCAGCCATCATGGCTGGGCGCTCGTGGTCCTGCTGGTCGGCGCCATTCTGCCGCCGCTCGACTACTTCATCGTGAATCTCGCGCTGCCGGCCATCCGCGACGGCATCGGCGCGCGCCCGGCCGAGCTCCAGCTCGTCGTGTCGGCCTATGCGTGCGCGAGCGCGGTCGTGCAGATCACGGGCGGCCGCCTCGGCGACCTGTACGGCCGCAAGCGCATGTTCATGCTGGGCATGGCCGGCTTCGTGCTCGCGTCGACGCTGTGCGGGCTCGCCGGCAGCGGCGCGGTGCTCGTCGGCGGCCGCGTGCTGCAGGGCCTGTTCGCTGCGATCCTCGCGCCGCAGGTGCTCGCGACGATCCGCAGCGTATTCAGCCCGCAGGAACAGGTGCGCGTGATGGGCTTCTACGGTTTCGCGTTCGGCCTCGCGGCCGTGATCGGCCAGCTCGGCGGCGGCGCGCTGATCAGCCTGCATCCGTTCGGGCTAGGCTGGCGCGCGATCTTCCTCGTCAATCTGCCGATCGGCATCCTTGCGCTGATCGGCAGCTGGCGCTTCATCCCGGAAAACCGGCCGCCGCGCGGCCAGCGCATCGACGTGCCGGGCACGGTGCTGATGTCGCTGTTCCTGCTGATGCTCGTGTATCCGCTCACGCAGGGCCGCGAGGCAGGCTGGCCGCTGTGGATGATCGCGTGCGTCGTCGGCGCGCTGCCGATGCTCGGGGCGCTGCTGGCGGTCGAGGCGGGCCGGCTCGCGCGCGGCCGCGATCCGCTGCTCGACGTGCGCCTGTTCCGCAACCCGGTCGTCGCGCTCGGGCTCTTGCTCGCGTTCCTGTTCTACATGCTGAGCGCGTTCTTCCTGAGCTACGGAATCTATCTGCAGGGCTGCCTGAACTGGTCGCCGCTCGCGTCCGGGTTCGCGATCCTGCCGCTCGGGCTCGGCTTCCTCGCGAGCCCGCTGCTGATGCCGCGCCTCGTCGGCCGGTTCGGCGGTTATCGCGTGCTCACGCTCGGCTTCGTCATGCTCGCCGCAGGCGTCGCGACCGCCGCCGCGCTCGCCCGCGAAGGCGCGCCGGGGCTAGGCTTCTACGCGGGCATCGCGGCGATCGGCATCGGGCAAGGGCTCGTACTGCCGTCGGTCGTGCGGATCGTGCTTGCGGAAGTCGACGCGGCCCGCGCGGGCGTCGCGTCAGGGATGGTCAGCGCGATGCTGCAGATCGGCGCGGCCGTCGGCGCCGCAACGATCGGCGGCGTGTTCTTCGCGCGGCTCGGCGTGCATCCGGCCGCGGTCGATTACGTGCAGGGGTTCCGGACGTCGATGTTCACGCTGACCGCCGTATTGCTTGCGTGCATCGCACTGTCGACGGCACTCGGGCCGCTGCATCGGCGGCTGCATGCAGGTGCGTGACGCGGAGCGTGGATCGCACCGCCAGCGGGATCTGCGGCGGAAAGGTGAATGCACAGCCGCTCGCCGGCATTCGGCTTATCGGTGTTTTTTGCGTTGCGCCTGCCGCGCTTCCCACTCGGCCAGCTCGATGCGATAGCGCGCCAGCGCTTCGTCGTACAGGTCGAAGACGCACGGCGAGCAGCCGCTGTTGCAGCAGTCTTCCAGTTCAGGCTGTTCGGGCGGGGTCGGACGGGGATCGTCCTCGGACGGATCGGATGGATCGGTAGGGGCAGGCGTGGGCACGGCGAAGATCGAATGACGAGGAACGTTCACCAGTATAAGTGGATGCCGCCCGGCCTGCCGGCAGCGTCACGTCCGTCCGCAGACGCGTGCACACTGCCCGCTCGTTAGTTCGATGCACGCGATCCCGTCGGGTGCCGCGAGGCCCCTGTCGCACCGGACAGCGTTCTGGCGATGTCGTCGTGGTCGTCGTGCGGCGGTGGTCATGCGTTCATCCATAATGGCGCGACTGCCGGCGAAGCGGGCGGTGCGCGCCGACAACGCGCTTTTCGTTGCGTTCCTGAATGCCGCCCTCCGTGCAGCCGCGTCTTTCCCACCGATTGCCAGGAGTCGAGTCATGGCTGAAGCAGTGAATCCGCCGGAAGTCTGGGCGCCGTTCGGCGCGTTCTCGATGGCCGTGATCCAGGGAGACGGCCGGATCGTGCATCTGAAGGGGCAAGTCGCGCTCGACCGCGACGGACAACTGGTCGGCCACGGCGACATGCGCATGCAGGTGCGGCAGACGCTCGACAACATCCGCGACGTGCTGGCCGCGATGGGCGGGCAAATGCGCGATGTGATCTCGCTCGTCCACTACGCGACCGACATCGATGCATTCATGCAGGCCGGCGATATCCGCAAGACCTGCTTTGCCGAACCCTATCCCGTGACGACGACCGTTCAGGTCGAGCGTCTCTACCATCCGGATTTGCTGATCGAGATCGCGGCCGTTGCCGAAATTCCGCTGACGCGATTTCGGAGGCCTTCGCCTCACGCGTGAATCACGGCCGTCCCGCGCGACGTTGCGCGCCGGACGGGGTACCACCGGCCGACGCGCATGCAAGATCCGCGCTTACTTCGCCTGCGCACCCGGCTTCACGGCATCCGCGCCCGACTTGTCGCCCAGCGGCTGCCACGCGGCGCCGAGCGCATACCAGTCGATGCGGCGCGTGAGCGTCATGATCCCCGCGAGGATCGCGAACAGCAGCAGCGAACCGAGCATCAGCGCGTTGTCCTCCGACAGCAGCAGCCCGTAGAGCGCCGCGTACAGCATCGCGAGCAGCGCCGCGAACGTCGCGCCGCGCTTCACGCTGTGCAGCACGAACGACAGGTAGAAGCCGAGCAGCCCGATGCATGCGCCGCTCGCCGCGAGATACGCATGACCGAACGCGATGTGCTCGGACAGGCTCAGCAGCAGCAGGAAGAACAGCGCGAGCGACAGCCCGACCAGCAGGTACTGGATCGGGTGAATGCGCAGCCGCTTCGCGAGTTCGTACATGAAGAAGCTCGCGAACGTGAGCATCACGAACAGCGCGCCGTACTTCGTCGCGCGTTCGGCCTGCAGATAGACGTTCACGGGTTCGATCACCGATACCGACGCCATCTCGATCGCACCCTCCCCGTTGCCGGTCGCGACCTGCTCGCGCGCCTTCGTGTTGAACGACGTCACGTGCCAGTTGCTGGCGAAACCATGCGCATCGATCGTGCGCTCGCCCGGCAGGAACGCGCCGCCGAAGCTCGGATGCGGCCACGTCGATTTCAGCGAGAAATCGTTCTGGTCGGCCACCGGCGCGAACGCGACGGATTCCGCGCCCGCCAGCGGCAGGCCGATGCTGAACGGCACGACGGCCCCTGCATTTGCGTCCGCCAGCGCCGCGAGATCGATAGTCGCGTGCACGCCCTGGCGCAGGCTGTCCAGCCGCGTGCCCTGCTCCACGTCGTACCGCTTGCCGCCAAGGCGCAGGTCGGGCTGCGCCTTCAGCCCGCGAATGTCGCCGATGCCGATCGCGACATACGCGCTGTCGACCGCGAAGCTCACGTGGCCGTCGGCCTGCGGCAGCTTCTTCAGGTCCGGCAGCATCAGCGTGCCCGTCAGCCGGCTATCCAGCCCGTACACGAGCGCCTTGTGGATGCCGCGATAGCGCACCTCGACCTTGAGCGTGCCGTCGACGTTCAGCGTCTTCGGAAACACGAGCAGGCGCTTCGTCTCGCTTCTCAGGCTCGTTTTCGCCGCGCCGCCGGCCGGCGTGTCGTCGCGCACACGCGTGACTTCCGTGTAATGCACGACGAGCACCGGCCCCGTCACCGTCTGCGGCCCCGCGTAGCTGGCCCAGATGCTCTGCAATGCGCTCCGGCGATACTCGGCGCGTTCCTGCACGATGCTTTGGACCATCTGCAGCGGGATCAGGATCGCCAGCGCGAGAAACGCGGTGATCACGGACTTGAACAACAGGACTCGATTCATTGCTGACGGATACCGGAGTGGAAGATGCGGTCAGCATGAGCGGGCCCGGTGAAGGCCGATTGAAGCCGGCGTGAAGCGAATGTGTGGCGAGCGTGAAGCGCGCTCAGCCCGGCGACGGCAGCGTGAGCGTCGCGCACGCGCCGCCTTCGTCGCGGTTCGCGAGCGCGACCTGGCCACGATGCAGCATCGCGACTTCGCGGACGAAACACAGCCCGAGGCCCGTGCTGCGATCCTGCCCGTCGGGGCGCGGCAGCGAATAGAAGCGTTCGAATACCCGCGACAGCGCGTAGTCGGGCACGCCGGGGCCGTCATCGATAACGCGCACGACCGCGACATGCGCCCTGCCCGCCGGCTGCCGTTCGAGCGCGACCCGGATCGTGCTGCGTTGCGGCGCGAAATCCAGCGCGTTGTCGAGCAGGTTGCCGAGCGCCTGGCGCAGCAGGAACGGATCGCCTTCGACGACTGCCGGATCGGAAGCGTCGTTTGCGTCGATCCGCAGGCTCACGCCGCGCTGGCGCGCGCGCGGCTCGATATCCTCGACGAGCTGTTCGAGCACCGGCAGCAGCGCGACCGGCTCGTGTACCGACAGGCGCTGCTTCTGCTCGACTTCGGCCAGCGCGAGCAGCTTGCGGATCATCTGTTCGAGTCGGCCGGCCTGGCGGCGGATGTTTTCGGTGAAGCGCCGGCGGTTCGCGACCGGCATCTCTTCCTGCAGCAGCTCCGCCGCGCCGCTGATCGCGGCCAGCGGGCTTTTCATCTCGTGCGTGAGCGTGTGGATATAGGTTTCGACGTACTGCCGGTCCTCCAGACGCTGGTGCATGCTCTCCACCGCGCGCCCGAGCTCGGCCAGCTCGTTCGCGCCCTGCAGCGGCATCGCCGCGCGCTCGCCGGCCGCGATCGCGCGCGCATAGCGTTGCAGCCGCCGCAGCCCGAGCACCAGCCACCATGTGCAGGCGGCGCCGATCAGGATCGCGCCGCCCATCAGCAACGCGCCGTACAGCATGATCTTGCGCTGGCTGCGCGCGATGAACGGCGCGACCGTCTGGTTCGGCTTCGCGATCGTCAGCACGCCGACGATCTCGTTCCCGCGCCGGATCGGCGCCGCGACATGCATCACGGTGCTGCTGTCGTCGTTCGGATCGGCGCGCGTGCTGCGTGCGCCGTATTCGCCGCGCAGCGTCCGGTACACGTCGTTCCAGCGCGAATAGTCCTGCCCCACTGCGCTGCCGGTCGAGTCGTAGCGCACGATACCGTGCGCGTCGGTGATGTAGATGCGGTAGCTGATCGTATTCTTGTGCATGCCCCATACGTTCGCGCTGACCGGGCTCTCGTGCAGCTTTTGGAGTTGCCGCGCGAAGGCGCCGTCGGCGATATGCCCGTTCGCCATGTCGTCGGCGGCCAGCGTCGCCAGCACCTGCGCGGTGTCGACGAGCGTGTCCTCCATCGCTTCGCGCACACCGGGCTTCACTTCCTGCACGAACACGCGCAGCGTGATCAGCGCGGCAAGACCGACGATCAGGAAAAAGCCGAAGAAGATGCGCAGGCCGATATGCATGGCGGTGCAGGTCGTTACGGTTGCAGCGAATAACCCATCCCGCGATGCGTGCGGATCGGGTCGCGCTCGGGATCGATCGCGCGCAGTTTCGCGCGCAGCGTCTTGATGTGCGTGTCGACCGTGCGGTCGGCCGAATCGAGCGCCTCGTGCCATACGAGGTCCATCAACTGCTCGCGCGAATAGATGCGCCCCGGATGCCGGACAAGCAGCGCCAGCAGGCCGAATTCATAGCGCGTGAGGTCCAGCGCGTGGCCGAGCCACGATACGCGCGCGCCGGCGGTATCGAGCACGAAGCCCGGCGCGGTTGTCGCGGCCTGCGCATCTGCCGGCGCGGGCGTCGTTTGCGGCCTGGCTGTCCGGTAGAAGCGCCGCAGGATCACGCGCACCCGCGCGGCCAGCTCGCGCGGCGAAAACGGCTTGACCACGTAATCGTCGGCGCCGATTTCGAGCCCGACGATCCGGTCGATCTCGTCGTGCCGCGCGGTCAGGAAGATCACCGGCACGTCGGTGAACGTGCGCAGCCGCCGGCACACTTCAAAGCCGCTGAGGTCCGGCAGGCCGACGTCGAGCACGACCAGGTCGAAGCGCGACTCGCGCAGCTGGTCGAGCGCCGCCTGCCCGAGCGTGCAGTGGACGGTCTGCATGCCGTCGGTGCCGAGGGCGTAGACGATCGTGTCCGCGATCGCCGTTTCATCTTCGACGATCAGGATCTTGGGCTGATTCATGGTCTCAGGCTGGGCTCGCGCGTTTCCGGTGCGACATTGTACGCACGGCCGGCCGCGGCGCGAGCCGCAATGCGGCGAGCCCCGCCCGCGCGCGCTACGCCACGCGGCCGCTCACCGGAATCGACGCGCCGGTGATCGCCTGTGCGTCGGCCGACAGCAGGAACCCGATCGTCGCCGCGATCTGTTCAGGCCGGACCCAGCGCGTGTAATCCGCGTCGGGCATGTCCGCGCGGTTCGGCGGCGTATCGATGATGCTCGGCAGGATCGCGTTCACCGTCACGCCGCGGTCGAGCAGTTCGGCCGCCAGCGCCTCGGTGAGACGCGCGACGCCGGCCTTCGCGGCCGCATAAGCGCCCATGCCCGCGCCGGCCTTGAACGCCGCGCCGGCGCCGATGTTGACGATACGTCCGGCCGGGCTCGCGACCAGGTACGGCAGCGCGGCCTTCGACGCGTTCAGCGCGGTCTTTACGTTCAACTCGTACATGCGGTCCCACGTGGCGGCGTCACCGTCGGCGATCGTCTGCCATACGAACGCGCCGGCGATGTTCAGCAGCGCGTCGACCCGGCCGAATTCGCGGTTTACCGATTCGAGCGCGCGTGCGGCGGCCTGCGGGTCGACAAGGTCGATGCCGCCGATGCGCAGCGCGTCGGCCGGCACGCCGGGCAGCGTCTGCGCAGCCGGCGCGGCACCGCGGCCGATCAGCGCGACGCGTGCGCCGCGCTGGCCCAGCCATGCGGCCGTCGCGACGCCCAGATGACCGAATCCGCCGGTGATCGCGACTGCCTTGCCTTTCAGGTCGTGTTCCATCGATGTGCTCTCCTGGATCGAAGATGGGTGGTTGATGCATGAGTCATGCCGGCCGCGGCACGGACGTGCGCGGCCGGCGCTTCGACAGCGTAGCGCCGTTCACGCCTGCGTGCGCGCGGCGACTACGCTGCGGCGCAGTTCCTCCGTTGTTTCGCGCTGGTTGCCCGGACGTCAGCCCGGCGGCGGCATCGCGAAGCGGAACGCGGTCCATACGTCGCGGGCCGCCGCGACGCCGCAGGCGAGGCTCGCCCGGTGCTCGCGCTCGACGACGAACGGATTGCGCGAGGGGACCGGCGTGACAACGCCGTAGCGGCACGGCTCGTTCGGCTACACACGGCGACCGCGTGGCTGCCGACGGCGTCGGCGAGCCGATGCGCCGCGACTCCGCACGCGAGGCCCGACAGGCACGCATGCAGACAGCCGGGCATAATGCACGAGGCCCGTTCGGCGTGGCGCGAGCCGCGACCGGGCCGTGCCGGGCTACCCGACGCCTACGCCGATCCCGTATCAAATACTGAACCTCAACCCGTCAATCCCATGCAAGTACTCGTCGTTGGAACCGGCAAGCTGGCCAATGAGCTGCTTGGCTCGCACAAGCTCGACCCGGCAACCTGTCGCGTGATGTCCTGGTCGGACCGTGCACGAACCGGCGAACGGCATAGCGACGCCCGACGTAACGACGCCCGATCGATCGTCGTGCATGCCGGCTCCGGCCGCGAACTCCCCGCCGCGATCGCGTTTTGCGAGGCCACCGCGTCGCCGCTCGTCGAACTGTCCACCGGCTCCGACCTCGAAACCGGAACGCACGGCTTCCCGGTCGTGCTGTGTCCGAACACGAACATCCTGATGCTCAAGTTCATGAGCATGCTGGAAACCAGCGGCCACCTGTTTCGCGACTGCGAGATCAGCCTGACGGAGTCGCATCAGGCAGGCAAGACGTCCGTCCCCGGCACGGCCGTCGGCATCGGCCAGTCGCTCGGCGTGCGGCCGGAAGACATCCGCTCCGTGCGCGACCCGGACGTGCAGCGCAGCGAATTCGCGATCCCCGACGATCAGCTCGGCCGCCATGCGGTTCACCGGATACGCATTGACGACGGCGCGTGCAGCCTGCAGTTCGAATCGCGCGTGTACGGTGCGACGCCCTATGCGGATGGCGTGTCGCGCATCGTCGAAGCCGTCCGCCAGCACGATCTCGAAAACCGCCGCTATTCGATCGTCGAGTTCATCCGCAACGGCTGGTTGTAGTCGCGGCGACGTGCGGCGGACCTGCGACGGTGCCGCCACCGGAACCTGCCGGCCGCGGTCCCGCCACGGCCACGACGGATGCCGGTTCGACACCGCCGTCACACGTCTCCCAGCGCCGCGCCGCTCTCCGGCAAGGTCGCACCGCCGTCGACGACGATCGTCTGCCCCGTGATGTACGCAGCATCGTCCGAGGCGAGAAACAGCATCGCGTTCGCGATGTCCTCCGGCTCGCCCATTCGCGCGAGCGGAATGTCGCGCGCGATCTGCGCCGCGACCGACGCGTCGCCGAGATTGCCGGCCGCCGGCGTGCGAATCATCCCCGGCTCGACACCGTTGACCGTCACGTTGCGGCGCGCAAGCTCCAGCGCCGCCGCGCGAATGAAGCCGTTCACGCCGGCCTTCGACGCCGCGTAGTGCGCGAGCCCCGGATAGGCGACGCGCGGCCCCGTCACCGACGATGTGACGAGCAGCCGCCCGGCCCCCGCGCGCTCGAATGCGGGCAGCGCGGCCTGCGCGAGCCAGAACAGCGCCGACAGGTTGACCGACAGCGTCCGCTCGAGCGTCGGCTCGTCGATCTGCGTGAACGGCTTCAGCGGAAAATACGCGGCGTTGTGGACGACGACATCGAGCCGGCCGCCGTCGTGCTCGACCGCTGCGACCAGCGCGCCCAGTTCGTCGCGGCTGGCGGCGTCCACCCGATACGCGCGTGCAGCGCCGCCCGCGCCGGCGAGCGCATCGGCCTGCGCGGCGGCGGCCTCGCCGTTCAGGTCGGCGAGCGCGACGAACGCGCCGGATTCCGCGAAACGGCGCGCGATCGCCGCGCCGATCCCTTGCGCGGCGCCCGTGACAAGCACGACGCGCCCGCTGAAATCCGCACGCAGTCGGCCGCTGCCCGGCACGGCATTCATCGCTGCGCCTCGCCGCCGAGCGGATGCACGGTTTCGTTCAGCACCTGCGCATGGGCGCCGATCTGGAAGTTCGACAGCGTGCCGAAATCGCCGCCCTGGTAGCCGAAGATCTTGCCGTCGGTCTTGCGCTGAGCAAGATCGATCAGCACGACGCCGAGCGTCGGCACCACTTTTTCGCGCCACACGAACAGATACAGCGCGTCGTCGATCCGGAAGTAATGGCAGCGGTCGACATCGGCCAACCCGCCTTCGACGCCCTGCAGGCACTGCCACGCGTAGAAGTTCTCGTTCAGGTAGATGTGCTCGTAGCATTCGGTCGGGCTGTAGCGGTACATCGTCCGCTTGCCGATCAGTTCGCGCGTCGGCCCGTGCAGCGGCCCCGGCCGTGCGTGACCGCCGAGCGTGCCGTGCCGGAATTCCGCGTCGACCGCCGTCAGCGGCAGCCCGCGCGCGACGCGCGTGAACGCGTCGATGCGCGTGTCGGCTTCGGTCGGCAGCACGCCGACGACCGACGTCCATACGCCGCTGTCGAGATCGATCACGAGACTGACCGACGTCGCACGGGCGGCCGTGTCGATGTAGTCGACGAAGTACAGCGCGTCGCGCAGCCGCGTCACGCGGCACGGCTCGCGGCCGCCCGCGTCGGTCGCCGCGTCGCGCCACTGCAGCGCGCTCTGCTCGAACGTATAGACGCGCCACGCGCCCGATGCATCGCCGAGCGCCAGCGTACGCCCGGCGAGCGCGTCGACGGGCGCGAGGATGTTCGCTTCCGGCGCGAAGCCGTCCGCGAGCGCGCCAACCTGAATGAATACCGGATCCTGTCGTTCCACCTACCGCCTCCCGCGCAGCTTCAGGCCCGGCGGGCCGTGTACGCTGCTCATGTGCACATGGTGCGGGCTGCGCGCGGCGCGCGGTATCGGCCAAAAGGATGAAGGGCGCGCGGCGCCGGAACGCGCTAAAGTGCACGTGATCCGCGCCGCACCCGGCGCGAGGAGCGCACATGCACCGTGTCACCCACTACCGACGGACCGGCGAAGGCATCGAGGCGATCAGCCTCGAATCCGACCGCGCGTTTCCGCGCCACGCGCACGACGAATTCGGGGTCGGCGTGATCGTGAGCGGCGCGCACCGGTCGTGGAGCGGCCGCGGGCAGGTCGACGCGCTGGCCGGCGACGCGATCATGGTCAACCCGGGCGAAATGCACGACGGCTCGCCGATCGATGCCGGCACGGGCCGGCGCTGGCGGATGCTGTACCTCGCGCCCGCGCTGGTCGCGGGCGTCGCGGCGGAAGAAGGCCTCGGCGGCGTCGAGCTTGCGCATCCGGCGGTGCGCGACGCGCGGCTCACGGCCGCCGTCGGCCGGTTGCATGCGCGCATCGTCGCCGGGGAAACCCAGCCGCTCGCCCGCGACGAGGCGCTGGTGATGCTCGTCGCCGGGTTGCTCGCCCGGCACGCAAACCGCACGCTGCCGGCGGCCGGCGTCGCGCCGGCGATCCGTATCGCCCGCGAACGGCTCGACGCGGCGCCGTCCGCGACCGTTTCGCTCGCCGAACTGGCCGACCTGAGCGGCGTGAGCCGCTTCCAGTTGCTGCGCGGGTTTGCACGCGAACTCGGTATCACGCCGCACGCGTACCTGATCCAGTCGCGCGCGCGGCTGGCGCGCGCGCTGCTCGCCAACGGCCTGCCGATCGCGGATGCCGCGGCCGAAGCCGGCTTTGCCGATCAGAGCCACCTGACGCGCGCATTCGCGCGCCAGTTCGGAATCACGCCGGGGCGGTTTACGCAGGCCGGTTGACGCCGCTGGCGTCCGCGCGCAACGCGATCGAACGCGGGTCCCGCGTCGACGATGGTGGCCGACGCTGCTGCGGCGGCGTCGGCTGACGCCAACACTGACGCACGCTCGCAAGGCGGCCCCACGCACCGCACTCGCCACGCCCTCCCTCCCGCCCGCCCGCTGCAATTTCATTCAAGACGCGCACCGCCGCCGTACGCGACGATGCGCGCATGAAAACACGACTGATTGGCTATCTCTATCTCGCCGCCGCGATGGCGGGCGTCGGCAGCACCGTCATCGCGAGCCGTCTCGCGGCCGGCGGCCTGCCGCCGTTCGCGGCCACGGCGCTGCGCTTCCTGATCGCGACGCCGCTGCTGTTCGCGCTGATGCGCGCGCAGCGAATGCGCTGGCCGCGCATTTCCCCACGCGACGCCGTGCTGCTCGTCATCCAGGCCGCGGCGGGCGGCGTCGGTTATACGGTGCTGCTGATCAGCGGCACGAAGCTGTCATCGCCGCTCGATGCGGGCGTGATGCTCGGCACGCTGCCGGCGATGTCGACGCTGATCGCGGCCGTCGTGCTGCGCGAGCGGCAGACGCCGCGCGACTGGGTGGCCGCCGCGCTCGCCACGGCCGGCGTGCTGTTCGTCACGTTCGCCCCCGGCCAGACGATGCCGTCGCTCCAGACGCTTGCCGGCGATGCGCTGGTGCTGGCCGCCGTCGCGTGCGAAGCCGTCTTCATCCTGCTGAACCGGCGGCTTGCCGCACCGTTGCCGCCGCTCGCGCTGTCCACCGCGATGTCGGGCCTCGGCTTCGTGCTCGCCGTCGTGCCGGCCGCGTTCGAATGGCGCGCGGCGGCGACCGGCTGGACCGTCGGCGCCGTGTCGGCAATTGCCTACTACGCGCTGGTGCCGACCGTGCTCGGCTACCTGTGCTGGTATGCGGGCTCCGCACGCACGAGCGGCACCGAGGCCGCGCTGTTCACGGCGGTCGCGCCGGTCTCGGCCGTGCTGTTCGCGGTCGCGCTGTTCGGCGAGACGCTGACCGGCACGCGTGTCGCCGGCATCGCGCTCGTCGTCGCGGGCATGCTCGTCGGCGCGACGCGGCGGCGCGAACCGCCCGCGCGTGCACGCGATGCGCAACCGGCGAACTCGGTACAGCCGGCCAGTCCCGCGCCGTCGGCGCAAACCGCCGCCGACTGATCCGAATTCGTGCTCATCTCGTTGTTGAAGAAGTCCAGGCCGGTCGATCCCCGCGTTCGCGCGACGCCGCCGGCAACTGTAGGAATGTGTCCGCGCGCGGCAAAACCGTTGCGCACCACCGCGCAAGATGCAATATTCGCGTGGCCGGAACCTTTGACAACCATCGAACAACAAGCCGCCAAGCAATGAACAGGAAGGACGTCAAAACAAGAATCGCGGTGCTGCTGTCCGCGGGAACGAGGAAGGCCGACGTACTGGCCGAGCTGTCCGGACAGGGGCTCAAGGATCGCGTGATCGCAAGCCTGATCGCGTCGCGCCCCGATCCGGAACGCTGTCGCAAGAACAAGGTGCACACCTGGATCCTGGTCGCGCTCGGCACCCTCCAACTGGCGATCAGCCTGATGCTCGCGTATTACTTCTCCGCCGCTGCCGGCGATCTAGGCGCGTCGGGCGCGCTCGGCAATGGCCTCGTCGTGGTGTTCCTCGCGCTGACCGTGCCGCTGTCGCTGCTGTTCATCTGGGGCTTCGCGACCCATCGCGTCGGCGCGTATCACGCGTTCATCCTGCTGTCGCTGCTGCAGTTGCCGAAGACCGTCGCCGAGCTCGGACGCGATCCGTCGACCGCGCTGCCGGGCCTCGCGGTCACGCTGGTGCTGGTGGGCTACGTCTGGTTCGTGCGCAACCGGATGTTCCCCGACTACGGCTGGTTCACGCCGCGCAAGGTCGAAGGCCACTACGCGTTCGTCGAACACGCCTGACGCCGCCGGCGTCAACGCCACGCCGCCCCCAAAAAAAGCGCCGGGCCGCCCCGCAATCGCGGGACGGCCCGGCGCTTTCTGCATTCCGGAACCGGTCGGCTTACTTGGCCTTTTCGGCCGTATCGCTGATCGCCTGGCCACCCTTCGAAATGTCCTGGCCCACGCCGGCGACCGTATTGCAGCCGGCGAGCGCGGCGGTCACAACCAGCAACATTGCAGCAATCGTACGCGTCATTCTCATTCTCCTTCGAATCAACAAGCCCGACCGGGCGAATCGTTTGCGGCATGGCGCCCTGCCGATGCAGGACACGGGGCCTGACCTGATTATACGGAGGCGGACGCCGCGCGCCAGTGCGAGCCCGTCGAGTGTCACACGCACCGCACAGCCCGATCGCGCAGATTTTCCTTGACTTCAGTGCGCCAGGAACTAATATACGCACCGCGTATATTTTCCGCCAGGAGCCGCCGATGACCGTTCCCCAGCAAGCCTTCCTCCGCGACGCGATGCGCCGCCTCAACATGACTCGCGAAGCGTTCGCCAATCGCATCGGCGTCAGCCGGCGCGCACTGGATACCTGGCTGCTGCCCGACGATTCGCAGGAATCGCGCGGGATGCCCGAGATCGTCGAGCGCTTCGTGTCGGAAATCGTCGAACGTTCGGCACCGGAAAGCGGGGCCTATACGCAAAGCGTAGACAACCAGGGGCTCGCGAAGCAATTCCTGTTCGAAGGCAAACCGCAACTGCTGTCGGTCGACCAGTTCTCGCGGGAATCGGTCGAGGCGCTGTTTCGCGTGGCTGACGTGATGCAGCCGATCGCGCGGCGCCACAAGATTTCGCGCGTGCTGGAAGGCGCCGTGCTCGGCAACCTGTTCTTCGAGGCCAGCACGCGCACGCGCGTGTCGTTCGGCGCGGCGTTCTGCCGGCTCGGCGGCTCGGTGTGCGACACGACGGGCTTCACGTTCTCGTCGATGGCCAAGGGCGAATCGATCTACGACACGAGCCGCGTGATGGCCGGCTACGTCGACGCGCTCGTGATCCGCCACCCGGAGAAAGGCTCGGTGGCCGAGTTCGCGCGCGCGACCAACCTGCCCGTGATCAACGGCGGCGACGGCCCCGGCGAGCACCCGAGCCAGGCGCTGCTCGATCTCTATACGATCCAGCGCGAGTTCTCGCGGCTGGGCAAGATCGTCGACGGCGCGCACATCGCGCTGGTCGGCGATCTCAAGTACGGCCGCACCGTGCACTCGCTCGTCAAGCTGCTCGCGCTGTACCGCGGGCTCAAGTTCACGCTCGTGTCGCCGCCGATGCTCGAGATGCCGGCCTACATCGTCGACCAGATCTCGACGAACGGCCATGTGGTCGAACAGACGACCGACCTCGCGGCCGGGCTGCGCGGCGCGGACGTCGTCTACGCGACGCGGATCCAGAAGGAGCGCTTCACCGACGAATCGTTCGAAGGCTATACGCCGGATTTCCAGATCAACCAGGCACTCGTCGACTCGGTCTGCAAGACCGACACACTGATCATGCACCCGCTGCCGCGCGACAGCCGGCCGGGCGCGAACGACCTGTCGGTCGACCTGAACCGCGACCCGCGCCTCGCGATCTTCCGGCAGACCGACAACGGCATTCCGGTGCGGATGGCGATCTTCGCGGTGCTGCTCGGCGTCGAGAACCTCGTCCAGCATTCGATGCGCGACGCGACGTGGCGCCCGCCGGCTTATCTCGGGCCGGAGGACGCGGTGTTTCACGGAATCGATTAAGTCGCGCCGGGGTCTCGCGCCCGCCCGCCATCGCTTCACGGGCCGGGCGCGCTTGCCTGACGCAGAACGCGCCGTGTTGCACTGCGCGTTTCCAATTTCAGCGCAGGTGATGGGTGCCAGAAACCGGGCGCTACCGCGCCCACGGATCGATCACGCGAAGCCCCACCGCCTCGAACGGCGCGACATCGCGCGTGGCCACGATCAGGCCGTTCGCCTCGGCCGTGGCGGCGATAAAACAATCGACAGGCGCGATCGCGCTACCTGCGACGCGGGCCCGAGCCCGAAGGTTCGCATACGCTTTGCTCGCCGCATCGTCGAACGGCAGGATTCGGCCTCGAAACAGCGGCACGACACGTCGCTCGATGCTTTGATGCAGCCACTCGCGCCTGCGCCCTTCCGGCAATACAGCCACGCCGAATCGCATCTCCGCGAGACTGATCGCGGCAAGAAACAGCGTTTCGACGTTCTGGGCATCGAGCCACTCGATCACCGCTGCGCTCGGCTCGCGTCGCAGGGGTTCGGAAATGACATTCGTATCAACAAGGATCATTCGAAGCTCATCGGATCGGTTGGCGTCTTGTCGCGCTGGACGTCGAAATCGACTCCTCCAGCCTCCAGCCCGATTTCCGCCAGCAACGTTCCCAGCTTGAGCCGCCCACCCGGCAGGACGGCCTGCTCGAGAATGTCACGTACCTCGGCTTCGGTGCTGCGCCCGTGCTGGGCCGCGCGAACCCGAAGCGCGCGATGCACTTCATCGGGCAAATTTCGAACGGTGATCACCGGCATGATGCGCCTCGCTAAAATTGCTTTCAATGCAGTCATATTAGCACCTTGCTGTCACACCAAGTCAATCACGACACAGCCACTCTACCCGGCCCGACGAGTCCGTCATATCTAGCTATTCGGCCACTCCTCACGTCCCAACCACCCCGTAACATTCGTCAACAATCTCCTTACAAACACAAACAAGAACGCTTCTCATTCAACAAAAAATTACATAGAATGCCGGCTGAAAATAAATCGTAATAATTCCCGGCGGCATGCACATTTCCGTAGCACACCTCCCCCGGGGCCACATCGCGAGGTCCAAGCGCACCATGAAGTCCCGTTCCGACGAGTTGAAGCTCGGCAAATTCACCACCCTGTGCAGCGTGCTCGCCGCGAGCCCTGCATTCGCCGACGGCGCGCCGCCGCCGGCCCCGTCCAGCACCGAAGGCCATCTCGCGCCGATCGAGATCCAGGGCAAGACCGAGCACAGCTACAAGGCCGACTTTTCCGCTTCCGCGAAATTCACCGCGCCGCTCGTCGACACGCCGAAATCCGTCACCGTGATTCCGCAGGAACTGATCCGGAACAGCGGCGCGTCGACGCTGACCGAAGCGCTGCGCACCGTGCCCGGCATCACGTTCGGCGCCGGCGAAGGCGGCAACCCGCTCGGCGACCGTCCGTTCATCCGCGGCTACGACACGCAGGGCAGCATGTTCGTCGACGGCATGCGCGACACGGGCGCCACGACGCGCGAGATCTTCAACACCGAACGCGTCGAGATCACCAAGGGTTCCGACGGCGCGTACGGCGGCCGCGGCGGCGCCGGCGGCAGCATCAACCTGATCACGAAGGCCCCGCACCTCGGCACGACGGCCAGTGCGAGCGCCGGCCTCGGCACCGACCGCTATCGCCGCTTCACGGCCGACGGCAACTGGCAGTTCGCCGATCACGCCGCATTCCGCCTGAACCTGATGAGCCACAACAACGACGTCGCCGGCCGCGACGCCGTCAACAACGAGCGCTGGGGCGTCGCGCCGTCGATCGCGTTCGGCCTCGGCACGCCGACGCGCGTGACCGCGAGCTACTACCACCTGTCGACCGACGACATGCCGGACGGCGGCATTCCGTACGTCTACGGCTTCAACATCCCGAAGGGCGTCACCGACGGCCCGGCAAACGTCGATCGCCACAACTTCTACGGGCTGATCGACCGCGACTTCCGCAAGACCACGTCGGACATCAGCACGATCAAGATCGAGCACGACATCACGTCGTCGCTGACGATCCGCAACACCACGCGTTACACGGAATCGACGCAGGACTACATCTGGACGCAGCCCGACGACAGCCAGGGCAACGTGGTGAACGGCAAGGTCTGGCGCCGCAACAACAACCGCAACAGCTCGATCAACAGCATCGCGAACCTGACCGAGCTGTTCGGCGAATTCCGCACCGGCCCGTTCAAGCACAGCTTCACGACCGGCATCGAGCTGACACGCGAATGGGGCAAGCGCGACACGTACAACGTCGCGACGGATAACGGCAAGATCTGCCAGAAAGGCATCGGCGCGGCGTCGGGCTACAACTGCACGAGCCTCTGGTCGCCGAACCCGAACGATCCGTGGGCCGGCTCGATCACGCGCAACAACGACTACGCGCATGCGCGCACCACGACGAAATCGATCTACGGCTTCGACACGATCGAGATCACGCCGCGTTGGCAGGTCAATGCCGGCGTGCGCGTCGACGACTACTCGACCCGCTTCACCGACACAAAGGTCAACGGCAGCAAAACCTATACGCGAGACGACACGCTCGTGAACTGGCAGGCCGGCCTCGTGTTCAAGCCCGCGCAGAACGGCAGCATCTACGCGTCGTATGCGACTTCGTCGACGCCGGCGGGCATGCTGCTCGGCGAAGGCAGCGAAACGCAGTCGCTCACGCCGGGCCGCGGCGGCGTCGGCCCGAACGCCGACCAGATGGCGCCGGAAAAGAACCGCAGCATCGAGCTCGGCACGAAGTGGAACGTGCTGAACGACAAGCTCGCGCTGACCGCCGCGCTGTTCCAGATCGACACGACGAACGCGCGCGTGACGCTGCCGAACAACCAGTACGCGATGGTCGGCAACAAGCGCGTGCAGGGTCTCGAGCTCGGCGTCGCAGGGCAGATCACGAAGCAGTGGCAGGTGTTCGGCGGCTATACGTACATGAAGAGCGCGCTGCGCGACAACGGCAAGGATGCGGCGAACAACGGCAACCGCTTCCCGAACACGCCGAAGCACAGCCTCACGATGTGGTCGAACTACGACGTGACGCCGAAGTTCACGGTCGGCGGCAGCGCGTTCTACATGTCGGAAGTATTCGGCGACCCCGCGAACCTGCGCGCCGTGCCGTCGTACTGGCGCTTCGATGCGATGGCGCAGTACCGGTTCAACAAGAAGCTCGACCTGCAGTTGAACGTGAACAACCTGTTCAACCGCACGTACTTCGACCAGGCGTATCCGGCGCACTACGCGTCGATTGCACCGGGCCGCTCGGCGTTCGTCACGCTGAACGCGCGCTACTGATCGATGGAGGCCGTATCGCTGAAGGCGCTCGCGTCGGTATCGCCGCGCGAGTTCGCCGACATCCTGGCCGGGCCGCCCGAGCGCGCCGCCGCGTGGGTCGCGGCGGCGGCCGACAACGGCATCGTCGATGCGCAGGCCGTCTACGGGCAGTACCTGCTCGACGGCCATGGCGTCGCGCGCAATCCGGCTGCCGCGTTCGGCTGGTTCCGGCACGCCGCGCGGGCCGGCCACCCGATGGCGATGAACATGCTCGGCCGTTGCTACGAGTTCGGCTGGGGCACGGCCACGTGCGCGCCGGTCGCCGTGTACTGGTACCGGCTCGCCGCGCAGGCGGGGCTCGACTGGGGCATGTACAACTACGCGACGGCGCTCGCGCTCGGCAACGGCGTCGACGAGAACCGCGCCGATGCGCTCGACTGGTTCCGGCGCGCGGCCGCGCTCGGTCATGCGAAATCGATCAACCTGATCGGCGGCTTCTACGAGGACGGTTGGGCTGTGCCGGTCGACCACGACGCCGCGTTCGACCACTATCGCCGCGCAGCCGTTGCCGGCGACTTCCGCGGCCAGTTCAATTTTGCGCGGCTGCTCGCCGAGCGCGGGCGCATCGACGAAGCGCTCGTCTGGCTCGCGCGCGTGCCGGCCACCGCGACGCCTGCGTTCATCGCGAAGATGCGCGCGTATCTCGCGTCGTCGCCGCTCGACGCATTTCGCTCAGCGGCGCTGCAACTGGCGCCGCATGCAATGGAATCCGCATCATGATGCTTCATATCCCCGGCGTATTGACCAAGACGCAGGTCGCGCAATGCCGCGACCTGCTCGATGCGGCCGAATGGGTCAACGGCAACGCGACGTCCGGCGCGCAGTCGGCGCTGGCCAAACGCAACCGGCAATTGCCGGAAGGCTCGCCGGCCGCGCGTGCGGTCGGCGACGCGATCCAGGATGCGCTCGCACGCCATCCGCTGTTCTTTTCGGCGGCGCTGCCGCTCAAGGTGTTTCCGCCGCTGTTCAACCGGTATGAAGGCGGCGAGACGTTCGGCACGCACGTCGACAACGCGATCCGGCTGCTGCGCGGCACCGATTTCCGCGTGCGCAGCGATCTGTCGGCGACGCTGTTTCTCGAGGAACCCGATGCGTACGACGGCGGCGAGCTGTGTGTCGAGGATACCTACGGCGTGCATCGCGCGAAGCTGCCGGCCGGCGATCTCGTGCTGTATCCGGCGTCGAGCCTGCATCACGTGACGCCCGTTACGCGCGGCGAGCGCGTCGCGTCGTTCTTCTGGATCCAGAGCATGGTGCGCGACGACGGCGACCGCACGCTGCTGTTCCAGCTCGATACGCAGATTCAGCAGCTCTCTGCGGACAAAGGTGCGCACGACCCGGGCGTGATCGCGCTCACCGGGATCTATCACAACCTGCTGAGACGGTGGGCGGATGCCTGAGCCATCTGGCGGGGCCCGCAAGGTCCTGAAACGCGTGCCCCCTTTCGGCCAAGCCAGTCCACCGTCCAACACAGCCGCCTTATGCCCGCTGCAGGAGATCGATCGCCTTGTCTGCATCGTCCGCCGAATCGACCGCGAAATAGGCAATGAACTGGGAACCCAGTACGGCGGCCGAGACGCCACGGAGATTGATCGCGCCGTCCGCGAGCATCTGGGCCAGTTGCCCGATGATGCCCATTTGATCCAAACCCATTACGCGGACGGAGTGAACGCTCGGGGTGACGCTGAACCCCACCTGCGTGGCCGCGCGAATCACCGCGTCTCCCTGCAGTGGCGCGACAAACACGACGCCCTTGCCCGGCGTCTCCGATGTGCGGCGTGCAACGATGAACTGCAAGTCTGCGCCGGCAGTCCGCAGCGCGCTTAATACTGTCGCGAGGCCGCCCGGCTTGTCCTCGATGGTCGCCGCCCAGACATCGACACGTTCTACGCTCAGTTCCATGGCAGTCCCTCCCGCCTGAGAACCCCGATAGAAAAAATCTAGGTCACAGCAAGCGCGCGAGCAAGGCGCACAGCGTCTTCCGGCCCCCGGCATCGACACCCCCTGTCGCGCTTTGCATGCATCGGGTGACGCCTGACCTTCGCGACTTGCCTTCCTCCGCCGCACCGCCATAAAATGACCATCGTCAAATGACCATGCTCATATCATGATGCCGCACGCTCCCGTTTCGAAATCCGAATTCAAGGCTCGCGCACTCGAATACTTCCGGCTCGTCGAGTCGTCGGGCGAAAGCCTGATCGTCACCGATCACGGCAAGCCGACGCTCGAGATCCGGCCGTATCACGCACGCGAGGCTCAGCCGTTGGACATATTGCGCGGCTCGGTCATGCGCTACGACAATCCTGTCGATCCGATTGCGGAAGATGATTGGGAGGCGTCGCGGTGATCGTGCTGGATACGCATGCATTGGTGTGGTGGGTGGCGAGCGATCCTTCGCTCAGCAAGAAAGCGCGAAGTGCGATCGATCGCGCGCGGGGCGAAGGCGCACTCGCGGCATCCGCGATCTCCGCGTGGGAGATTGCGATGCTGGTGCGCAACGACCGTCTCGCACTGACGATGGATGTCGACGCGTGGCTCGCCACCGTCGCGCAGATCGACGGCATGCGCTTCGTGCCCGTCGACGCCGACATCGCCGCGAAATCCACTGCGCTACCCGGCACGTTCCACAAGGATCCGGCCGACCGGATGATCGTCGCCACCGCGCGGCGGCTCGGCGCACCGCTCGTCACCCGCGACGAAAAAATCCGCGCTTACGCGCACGTGAAGACGCTCTGGTAAGCGTCGCCCGCCCACGGGTCAAACCGCAGCGCATCCTCCGCCGGACTCTGGCATATTGGCGATTCGTCTGACCAAAATGACCAGGATCGGCCACCTGCGGCGGAGCACGCCTCCCGGGCGGCCCGCTCACGGCCCGCAACCGTCATCGCGCCACCTCACCCGCCATCGTGATACCGCTCTCCGATCCCGTTGTCCGGTCGATCGCCCTGATGGAGTCGCACGAAGGGTTCGTCGATCTCGCCACGTTCGATGAACGCATCGCCGTCGACCTCTCGCGCAGCGTCGTTTCGAACCCGAGTCCGCATTTCCTGAAGGTACGCAGCGGTGTCGCCGAACGGCTGGTTGCCGCCGCGCACACGCTCCCCGACGGCCTGCGCCTTTACGTGAAGGAAGGCTATCGTCCGCTCTCGCTTCAGCGCGAATACTTCACCGGCCATCTCGCGCAATTGCGTGCGACGCTGAATCCGCTGCCGTCCGACGACGCGCTGTACGAACTCGCGAGCCACTACGTCGCGCCACCCGAGGTCGCGGGTCACCCGACCGGCGCTGCCGTCGACCTGACGTTGATGTCCGCCGACGGCGTCGAGCTCGACATGGGCTGCATACTCGACGCCACCGACCAGGAATCGTCCGGCGCGTGCTACACGCACAACGCATTCATCAGCCGAACGGCTGCACGAAACCGCCACGTGCTGATCGCCGCGCTGACCGGCGCCGGCTTCACGAATTACCCGTCCGAATGGTGGCATTGGTCGTTCGGCGACCGCTATTGGGCCGTCATGCAGCGGGAATCGCACGCGATTTACGGCCCCGTCGAGGAAAACATGCTCGACGAAGGTGCGTGATGACGGTTTTTCCGATCTGACGGGCACGGCCCGGTAACATCCTCACTTGCCGATCCCCGCCCGCTCCCGCACAATCGCAGCACCTGTCTCACTCCCCCCGCGCCGATGTCCTATGCGTCACTCGTCACCGGCGTCCTGCTCGCCGGCGGTCTCGGTCAACGCTTCGACCCAAGCGGCCTGCACAGCAAGCTGCTCGCGCGGCTTCCCGACGGCACGCCGGTCGCGGTCGCGGCCGCCCGCCATCTCGCGGCGGCCACGGCCGACGTGGTCGCCGTCGTGCGTCCCGGCGCCGAAAAACTCGCGATCCTGCTGAACGAAGCCGGTTGCCAGGTCGTCTATGCACCCGACGCGTCGCGCGGCATGGGCGCGAGCCTCGCGGCCGGCGTGCGCGCCACGCCCGATTCGAACGGCTGGCTCGTCGCGCTCGGCGACATGCCGTGGATCGCGGCATCGACCTATGAAGCCGTCACGCGCGCGCTCGACGCCGACGATGCGTCGATCGTCGCGCCTGCGCATCGCGGCGTGCGCGGCCATCCGGTCGGCTTCGCCGCGCACCACTTCGATGCGCTCGCCGCCCTCGACGGCGACACGGGCGCGCGCGCGCTGTTCGCCAGCGCGCCGGTGAAACTGCTCGACGTCGACGATCCCGGCATCCTGCGCGATGTCGACACGCCGCAGGATCTGCGCTGACCGCGCTCGCGCGGACCACGCAATGCATGGCATTACAGGATCCCGCTCGACGATCGGCGATCGGCGATCGCCGATTCATGGATTTCACCGACGACCGACAAGCCGCCGCGAGAATCCCGCAGCAAACGCTCGCCCGATTGCCTATAACGGAGACGAGGCGCGCCCACCGCGCCGCCGCCGTCACGCATTGCACGAGCCCTCCATGACCGACCACACGACCCCGACGCCCGAACCACCGGCCGACCCGAACCGCGATCCGGAAGACGACCCGCTGTCGTCGCCGCCGGGTCATCACCACGACAACCCGCAGCAACCGGACGGACCGCCGAGCAAAGACCCGGTCTAGCCGCACGTCGGCCGTTCCGCACATTCGCCCCTATTTCCCGTCATGCGCGGTCGACGGCAGCCGCCGCGCGTCGCCGCATGACGTGGCCTATCGCGCCGTATACCCGCCGTCGATCGGCAGCGACACGCCGCTGATCATCGACGCCGCGTCGCTCAGCAAAAACAGGATCGGCTCGACGACCTCGTCCGGCTCCGCAAATCGCCCGAGCGGAATCGCCGCCAGCATCGGCGCGCGCTTCTCCGGTTCGCTCCACGCGAACTGCGCCATCGGCGTGAGCGTGACGGTCGGGTTCACGCTGTTCACACGAATGCCGTGCGGGCCGAGCTCGATGCACAGTACGCGCGTGATCGCGTCCATCGCCGCCTTCGACGCGCAATAGCTCAGATGCGCGGGCAAGCCGACGAGCGCGGCCTGGCTCGATACGTTGACGATGCTGCCCCGCGCATGCACCGCACCGCGCCCGTCGCGCACGATCATCTTCCGTGCAACCGCCCGCGCCACGAGCGCCGCGCCGCGCGCATTGACGGCCATCACGCGGTCGAAGTGCCCGGCGCTCACGTCGAGCGCCGGTTCGAGCGACGCGATCCCCGCGCAATTGACGAGGCCGTCGAACGCATCGTGCGCGGCGAGCGCGGCATCGATCGCGTGTTCGTCGCCACCGACATCGATGCGCAACGTATCGCATGCAGTCTCGCCGGCCAGTGCATCGAGGGCGGCCATGTCGCGCCCTGCCGCGACGACCTGCGCGCCTGCCTGCGCGAGCGCAACCGCGCATGCGCGCCCGATGCCGCTCGATGCGCCCGTGACGAGCATCCGCGAGCCGCTGAAATCGAATCGTGTCTTCATGATGGCGTGTGCAGCTCGTGCATGATCGGCTTGAGTGCCGGATACAGCGCCGTGTAAAGCCCGAAGCGCACCGCATACGCTCGCGCACGTTCGGCATCGGGTCGCGCGCGCTCGACGAGCGTGACCCAACCGCCCTGCGCGTCGTCGTGCGACACGAGCCCCGCCCCGACACCCGCGAGCAATGCCGCCCCCATCGCGGCTTCGACGTCCTGCTCGATCGTCCACACCGGAAAGCCCGTTACGTCCGCGATGATCTGCATCCACAGCGCCGAATGCGCGGCACCGCCGACGACGATCAGCCGGTCGTCCAGCACCACCGCGCCGCGGCGGCCGGCCTCGATGTTGTGCCGCAACGCGAACGCGACGCCTTCGAGCACCGCGCGATAAAGATGCGCCCGCGTATGTGCGAGACTCAGCCCGACGAACGCGCCGCTCGCCTTCGCATCCCACACCGGGCTGCGCTCGCCCATCAGGTACGGCAGGAACAGCACGCCGTCGGCACCGGCCGGCACACTTTCGGCCGCTTCCTCGAGCAGCACGTGCGGATCGCCGTGCGGCAGCAGGCGTGCCGCATCGATTTCGGCATGACAGAACTGGTCGCGAAACCACGCGACCGATGCGCCGGCCGTGATCGCACCGCCGAACACGTACAGGTCGCGCTGCCCGTCGAACACGTGCGGCATGCTGACGAGCCCATGCCGCGCATCGACGTGCCGGTTCACGTAGCCCCAGCACATGCTGGTGCCGATCATCGCGACATGCTGCCCGGTGCGCGTCGCGCCGGCCGCGAAGGTCGCGACGGCCGCATCGACGCCGCCCGCGACGACCGGCGTGCCGGCCGGCAGCCCGAGCTGTTCGGTCCATTGCGACAGCAGCCCGCCGACGATCTCCGTCGAATCGACGAGCCGCTCGGGCATCATCGTCGCCGGAATGCCGAGCATGTCGAGCGCGTCGTCGGACCACTCGCGGCGCGCGACGTCGTACACGCCGCCGATGTTGCCGGCCGAGCTGTGATCGACCGCGACTTCGCCGGTCAGCAGGTAGATCACGTACGCGTTCGGCGGCAGGAAATAGCGCACGTTCGCCCACACGTCCGGCCGCTGGTCGCGCAGCCACAGCATCTTCGTGAAGCCGTAGTAGCTGTCGACGCCGTTGCCCGTGATCACGCGCAGCCGCTCGACGTTCACGTGCTCGCTGACCCAGTCGACTTGCGCGGTCGCGCGCCGGTCCATCCAGATCAGGCACGGATGGAGCGGCCGCATGTCGCTGTCGACCGGAATGCCCGAGCCGCCGTACAGGCTGCTCACGCACACCGCGCGGATCGCATCGGCCGGCACGCCCTGCGCGCGCGCGTCGCTCGCGCAGCCGGCGATACATTCGAGCACGGCGTCGAACCACACCTGCGGCCACTGCTCGGCCCACAGCGGGCGGGGCGTATCGGGCTGGTAGCCGGCCGAGCGCCGCGCGACGATCGTGCCGTGCCGGTCGACGAGCAGCGCCTTGGTGCTCTGCGTGCCGATGTCGACGCCTATGACGTATTCCATGATGTCTCCGGTGAGGCGCACGCGCCGGCGTTCAACGGGCCGGCTTGAGCAGCACCTTGATCGATTCGGGAGATTTCGCGACGCGGATCGCGTCGTCCCAGTCCTCCAGCGCGAAACCGTGCGTGACGATGCCCTTCGACGTGACGAGCCCGCGCGCGAGCAGGTCGATCGCGATCGGATAACAGTACGGCCCCAGGTGCGCGCCGCGCACGTCGAGCTCCTTGCGATCGCCGATGATCGACCAGTCGACGGTCGCGTCCTCGCCGAACACGCTGAATTCGACGAAGCGGCCGAGCTTGCGGATCAGTTCCAGCCCCTGGTTCACGCCGACCGGCGCACCGGTGGTCTCGATGTATACGTCGCATCCGTAGCCGTCGGTCAGCGCGCGGACGATCTCGCGCGCATCGTCGCGCGTCGGGTTGATCGTCACGTCGGCCCCGTACTGCCGCGCGAGGTCGAGCCGCTCGTCG
>Ga0207695_10001077_pt1 | contig 47706 bp, 40 predicted proteins | sample KBSC54metaG_FD_184354 | JGI IMG/M metagenome (GOLD analysis project Ga0207695, IMG submission 184354) | Corn rhizosphere microbial communities from Kellogg Biological Station, Michigan, USA - KBS C5-4 metaG (SPAdes) (version 2) | ecosystem: Host-associated > Plants > Roots > Rhizosphere > Soil...
TCGCGCGGCGTGGCGGCGGTTTGTCCGGAGTGAGCAATGAGTCTGGCCATCGTTCATAGCCGCGCCCAGGACGGCGTCGCGGCGCCGCCGGTGACGGTGGAGGTGCATTTGTCCGGTGGACTGCCGGGTACCAGCATCGTCGGCCTGCCCGAGACCGCCGTGAAGGAGGCACGCGATCGCGTGCGCGTGGCGATCCAGAATGCGCAGCTTGAATATCCGAGTCGTCGCGTCACGGTCAGTCTGGCGCCCGCGGACCTGCCGAAGGACGGCGGCAGATTCGATCTGCCGATTGCGCTCGGCATTCTTGCCGCACAAGGCCATCTGCCGAAGGAAAGCCTGGCGCCCTACGAATTTCTCGGCGAACTGGCGCTGTCCGGCGAGTTGCGCGCGGTGACCGGGGTGCTGCCCGCCGCACTCAAGGCCGCGCACGCCGGACGCAGCCTGGTCGTGCCGCGCGAGAACGGCGCGGAAGCCGCGCTGGCCGGCGCCGCGACGCATAGCGCAAGCTCGCTGCTGGAAGTCTGCGCGTTCCTGCGCGGCTGCGCCGAGTTGCCCGCCGCCGTGGCGAGTGCGTGCGCGGCGATCACCGAAGCCGAACTGGATCTGGCGGATGTGCGCGGCCAACCGCACGCGCGACGCGCGCTCGAAATCGCCGCGTGCGGAAATCACCACGTACTTTTCGTCGGTCCGCCGGGCACCGGCAAGACCATGCTCGCGAGTCGCTTGCCCGGCATCCTGCCGCCGCTGACCGAAGCCGAGGCCCTCGAGTCCGCCGCGATCCGATCCGTCGCCGGTTGCGGCATTGATTTCCACAAGTGGAGACAGCGGCCGTTCCGCGCGCCACATCACACCGCGTCGGCCGTGGCGATGGTCGGCGGCGGTCCGGCGCCGCGTCCCGGTGAAATCTCCCTCGCGCATCGCGGAATTTTATTCCTGGACGAACTGCCCGAATACGATCGGCGCGTGCTCGAAGTACTGCGCGAGCCGCTTGAATCCGGCCACATCGTGATTTCGCGCGCAGCGCGCCAGGCCGAGTTTCCGGCCGCATTCCAGCTCGTCGCCGCGATGAATCCCTGTCCGTGCGGATATGCGGGCGACGCGTCGGGCCGGTGCGTGTGCACGCCGGAGGTGATCCGCCGCTATCGCGCACGCGTGTCCGGCCCGCTGCTCGATCGCATCGATCTGCAGATCGCCGTGCCGCGCGTGCCGCTCGCGGAGCTCAGCGGTCCCGCGACTCTGGGCGAATCCAGCGCTGTCGTGCGTGCGCGAGTGAACGCGGCGCGCGAGCGTCAATTGCAACGCGCGGGCAAGGCGAACGCCGGGCTCAGCAATCGCGAAGTGCTGCGCGACTGCGCGCTCGCGGCCGGCGATCGGCAACTGCTCGAACGTGCGCTGGATCAGCTCGGACTATCGGCGCGCGCGTATCACCGCATTCTGCGCGTGGCGCGCTCGATCGCCGATCTGGACGGCAGCGATGCGGTCAGAACCGCGCACCTGATGGAAGCGATCCAGTATCGGCGCGCGCTGTAGCGGCGCTCAGCGCGACCAGACGAGAAACTGCGGATCGCGCCAATCCCATACGCGTTGCGGTTGCGCGTCGATGTTGACCGGCTTGAAGTTCCACTCCGCGGTATGCTTGTTCAAGGCGCCGTTCGCGTTGACGAGCACGCCGAGCACGAGAACGCTGCACGCCGCCGCGCATTCGGCTCGCCACGCGCGTGCGCGACGCAAGTGCGCGGTCCGCGCCGCCTGCACGCCCAGAATTGCCAGCAGCACAAACCACGGTACCAGGCCCGTTGTGTAGCGTGCGCCGTAACAATGGCCCGCGTACCACGCCGGAAATCCAGCGACGACGACCAGATGCAGCGCGATCGTCACAACCGCGCACGCGGCCAGACGCGGATGCGCGATGTCGCGCCGATAGCGCAGCAACACGTACGCGACCACGGCGACGGCCGGCACGAAAATCAACAGTCCGCGCGACGGACTGAACAGGGTTCCGGCCAAACCGGCACCGACCGTCGTGAACTTCAACTGGCTCGCCTGAAAATAATCGGGCAACAATTGCCGGAATAGCGACCACGACCACGCGACGAATGCAGCCAACCAGGCCAGGCCGGTCAGCACAAAGCGCAAGGCGTCTCGCGGACGCGTCGCCAACACGTACACGCTCACCGTCACTGCCGGCACGCAATAGGTCGGGCGCACGAAATACGCCCACGCCAACAGCGTCGCCAGCAGCACCGGCCGCAGCGCGCGCTTGTTCACTTGCGCATCCAGAAGCATCCAGGTAACAAGGCCGATCAGCAGGATGCCCCAGGTATCGGACCATAGCCCGCGCGACGCAGTACTCCACATTTGCGTACCGAACGCGGCAGCGAGCGCGATCAGCGCACTGTAGCGCGCCGGCAGCAGCAGGCGCCCCATGCGCAAGAAGATGACCGCCAACGTCGCCATCAGCAGCGCGGCAAGACTGCACTCGATTTTTGCTTCGCCCCAGAAATCGAAAACACCGTTCGCATCGACGGCCGCGATGCCGATCAGATTCATCGCGGCCACGTACGGCAGCGACAAGATCGAGCTGCCGAGCGGATACACGTAATAGGCGTGGTTCTGCTTGCGTTGCAGCTGGTACGGCACATGGCCCGGAAACGGCTGCGGCGGCAGGTCGGAGTTGAAACGCGGAATCACGTAGTCGTCGAGCCGCACCGTGCCATGCTGCAACAGGCTTTCGCTGACCAGCATCGAATAGTTGGAATCGGCCACCTGGCGCACCGGCGACGCCAGGTAGACGAACAACGTCAGGAGAAAAACGAGCGACGCCCAGCGCGACGGCTTCGCGTCGAGCCAATTCATGCCGAAATCGCCAGACGTTCGCTGCGGTAAATTGCTGTAGCCAGCGCGTACGCGAGCGTCAACGCGGCGACGCTGCCGACGATGCTCATCGCGAATCCGGATGCCGGCACGAAATCGCCGCGCAACAGCCGTGTGATGATCACTTGCTGACTCAGCAGCGGCACCGCGTACATCCAGGTCTGGGTCTTGACCGGCGCGAATGACAGCATCATCGTCGGAATCGCCGGCACGAACATCAACAGCGATACGTAGGTCTGCGCTTCGCGATAGCTCTTGGCGAACGCGGCGACCAGTGTTTGCAGCGTGGCGAGCAACGCCGTCAGCGGCAGCATCACGAGCATCGTGCCGGCGGCAAACAGCGGTCCGATTTCCAGCGTCATGCCGGTCTTGCCGGCCGGCAGGAAGCGGCCGACGACCGCGAACGCGAGCACGCTCAGCAATACCGAGGTCGTCGCGAATGCGCTGGTCGCGCCGAGCTTGCCGCCGAGGATTTGCCAGCGCGGTACCGGATTGGCGAGCAGCGGTTCGAGCGACTGGCGTTCGCGTTCACCCGACGTGGTGTCGATCGCCAGCGCCATGCCGCCGATGAAGCCGCCGAGGATGAAGAAATACGGCAGCATCGAGAACAGCTGGCTGGCGCGGCTCTGCGGCGTCGACTGATCGCGCTCGGCCAGGCTCAACGGTTTGAGAACATTGGGCGACAGCCCGCGCGCGAGCAGGCGCATGGCGCCGGTGCGTTCGCCGTATTGTTCGAGCAGCGCGCGCAGGCGGCCGGCTTGGGTGCTGGCGAAACGTTGCGAGGCGTCGTAGATGATCTCGATCTGCGCCGGCTCGCCCTTGCCCCAATACGTGCCGAAATCCGCACCGATGCGCAGCACGACATCGGCATCCTGCTCGCGCACCGCGCGTTCGGCATCGGCCGGCGCAGGCTGCACGTCGACGTTCTGCTGTTTGAGAGCGGCGACGAGGTTCGGCGCGTATTGCGCGCCGACGATCGGCAATGGCAGCGGCTTTTCGGCTTTCTCGAGTTCTTGCGTGACCACGGTGTTGATCAGCAGCACGAACAACAGCGGCGCAAACAGCGGGCCGGTCAACAGCGTGTTGAGCACGGTGCGGCGATCGCGCAGGTTTTCGCGCACTTCCTTCAGAAACACGACGACGAACGAATTCATGCCGCGAGCCCCTCTTCCGATCCGATCAGTTTCACGAATGCGTCTTCCAGATTGCTTTGGCCGGTTTGCGCGCGCAACGCATCGGGCGTGGCGTCCGCGACCACGCGTCCCCGCGCGATGATGACGATGCGGTCGCACAACGCGGCGACTTCCTGCATGATGTGGCTGGAGAACAGCACGCAGCGTCCTTCGCGCTTCAGGCGTTTGAGGAATTCGCGCATGGCGCGCGTGGCCATGACGTCCAGGCCATTGGTCGGCTCGTCGAGAATCACGTTCTTCGGATCGTGGATCAGCGCACGCGCAATCGCGGTTTTCACACGCTGGCCCTGCGAGAAACCTTCGGTGCGGCGCTCGGCGATGTCGCCCATGTCCAGCGCGGCGATCGCCGCATCGCTGCGCGTGCGGATCGTCGCCGGATCCAGCCCGTGCAAGCGGCCGAAGTAGGCGATGTTCTCGCGCGCGGTCAGCCGCTTGTACAAGCCGCGCGCGTCGGGCAGTACACCGAGGCGCCGGCGCACCGCGATCGGATCGACGGCCGCATCGAATCCATCGACGACCACGCTGCCGCCGTCCGGACGCATCAACGTATACAGACACCGCAACGTGGTCGTCTTGCCGGCGCCGTTGGGCCCCAGCAAGCCGGTGATTTCGCCGTCGCGAGCGCTGAACGTCGCGCCGTCCACCGCGATCACCTTGCCGAATGCCTTGTGCAGATCCCTTACTTCGATCATGGCGCCGCTCCGTTGAAATCGATGAACGCCGGCGTCGGTCCGAGCGCATCGGCGCATTTCGTATCCAGCGATTTGGGTTCAAGCTTCTCGACGAATTCGCCGACCAGTTTGGGCACGCAGCCACGGCCGATGACGTTGTGGCCTTGGCCCATGGCGACGAGCAGCTTCGCGTTCGTGAACCCGTGCATGACCTGCTCGCCGTAGCGTGGTGGCGTGACCGGGTCGAGTTCGCCTTCGAGGACGAGCACCGGTTTGTCGGTCTTGAGCGGCCGGTGGAAATCCGCCGGGCGCGTGCCGTGCGGCCAGATTTCGCATTGGGCGCGTATCGCCTGGATCAACGCGTTGCCGAGCAGCGTGGTTGCGTCCTGCGGACGTGGCTCCAGCAGGTCGGCGTCTTCGCTGCAGATCACCGACATCTGCATGCCACTCTCCGACAGGTCGGCCAGATCGCCGGTCAGCAGCTGGCTTTGCCCGGCGAGCGGCGCGTAGTTGCCATGCAGCGCCTCGGCAATCGACAGCGGCAGCAGCGCCGCGGTTTCCGGCGTGTAGGCGAACAGACGCACGAGTCCGGCCAGCTTATATTCATTGACGCGGCCCTGCCGCGCCGCGAACGTGACCGGATCGCGCAATGCGTAGTTCTCCGGCTTGGCGCGCAGCGCGTCGCGCAGGGTCGTGAGCGACGCGTACGGGTCGCCGAATGCGTTGTTGCAGGCGCTGTTGTGCGTGCACTGCGCAAATTGCGCTTTCAACGCGTCGTCCAGATTCGCGGCGAACTCCGCGCCGAGCACCAGTTCGTTCGGCGCCACGCTGTCGAGCACGATGCTGCGCACGCCATCCGGGTGACGCATCGCGTATTGCTGCGCGACGCGCGTGCCATAGGAAACACCGACGAGATCGAACGTCGGATCGCCGAGTGCGTGACGCAGCGCTTCGAGGTCCTCGACTGCGTCGGTCGTCGTGTAATAACGCACGTCGGCTTTGTTCGACACGGCGGCGAGGCAATCGCGCGTGCTTTTGCGGATCGCCTCCACGTCGAGCGTGTCCGAAACTTTGTCCGCGTCGTCTTCGGGTTTGCACAGCAACGCGTTCGATCCGCCGGTGCCGCGCTGGTCGAGCAGCAAGATATGGTGATGCTTGCGCAGCGGCGCAAACGCGCCGGCGATCTGCGGCCAGGTGTCGATCGCGGCCTGGCCCGGGCCGCCGGCGAGGAATACGACGAGATCGCGATCGGCCGCGGCGGCATCGCTCTTGATCAGCGCAAGGCGCAGATCGATCTTGCGCCCATCCGCCGCAGCGCGCTGATTCTCGACGCGACGTTCCGGCACGTTGAAGGGCGCGCAATAGGCCTGCGTTCTCGCGCCGGAACGCTTCTGCGGCAACTCGCACGCGGAAAATGGCACAGCGCCGAGCGTGAACGCTTTGGCATTGGCTGCGATCGGTGCCGCGGTAGCGGCCCGCTGGCTGCCGGCCGGTCGAATCTGGATATAGCCGACGTACGCTGCCGCGACGATCACCACTCCCAGGCGCACGAGATTTCGCTTGGTCATATCAGTCTTTTCCCGGTACGAAAATCGATTCAATCGGCTGGCGGAACAGCCGGGCAATCTTGAACGCCAACGGCAGACTCGGATCGTATTTGCTGGTCTCGATCGCGTTCACGGTCTGCCGCGATACGTCGAGATGCTCGGCGAGATCGCCTTGCGACCAGCCGCGCTGCTCGCGCAGATGGCGGACGTGATTGTTCATTCCACGTTCGCGCGACGCTGGCGCCAGCGCCGCCAGGCCAAGTAGCTGCCGCCGACTGCCAGCGCGAACGACATGCCGAACAGGAAATCCGCCGCGTCTCCACGGTGGCCACGAAGATACAGGTAGGCGGCTGCCGCCGCGAACAGCGCCGCCGCCCATATGAAGCGGATGTATTGCGGCAGACGTTCACCTTCGTCGCAAGCGCTGACGCCGTAATGGCGCGCGGCATAGCTGCGCGCCGCGCCGTAGCTCAGCATCATCAGCGGGAAAATCCACATCAGCACCACCGAAGTCGATTCGATCGTCATTGCCCCGGCCGCGGCAATAAACGCGCTGACGATGCTCAGGATCGAGACCACGGCCGCGGCGACACCGAGGCCGATCAGGTGCGTGCGCTGCTCGAGTTCGTCGCTGCGCAGGATTTTCTGCGCCATGATCCAGATCACGTAGAACAACGGCAGCACCGGCGTCAGCGCGTAACCGATCTTCGGCAATGGTTCGCTGGCGGCCTTGGCCAGTGGCCACACGCATACGAGCACGATGATGTAGATCGTCATCGCGATCATGATGCGACGGTCGTAAGTTCGATGTGCGAGGCGGACCACGTTGTTGCTCCCGACGCCGCAACGGCGTGTCAAGTTTGCTTGACAGGCAGTCTAGGCTGGGTCTGCCGATGTGTCAAGCGTCCTTTACAGCGCGGATTTTTGAACCGTTCGAAAAAGCGTCGCGAGCGAAGGCAGGTTGCACGAATACGGCGCGCAGGAACCGGAGTGTACGCACGGAGTACATGAGGATTCCGAGCACCGGATTCGCGCAATCCGGCCGAGCGCAGCAGCTTATTCGAAGGGTTCAGCGCGAGGAGACGTATTTTTCGCGTCTTATATGCGGAATCGGCAAACCCGCTTCCTTGAGTAGCGCAAACGCCTGATCGACCATTTCCGGGTTGCCGCACAGATAGGCAATATCGTGTGCCGGATCGGGTTTGAGTTCGGCAAGCGCTACGTGCACGCGGCCGTCGCGGTCGTGCGCGCGCGCCGGCGCACGCGGCGTGCGCGAGAAGCACGCATAGAAGTGGAAATGTGGATTTTCTCGTGCGAATGCCTCGAACTCCTCGCCGTACAGCAGCTCGGTTTCGTTGCGCGCGCCGTAGACGAGTGCGACCTCGGCGCCGCGCGCGGCGAGCTTCTCCAATTGCGGCAGCATCGCGCGATACGGCGTGACGCCGGTGCCGGTCGCCACGAGCAAATAGCGCTTGTTGGCATCGGCGTCCATCAGGCAGAAGCGACCGTAGGGTCCGCTCGCCTCCACCGTTCCGCCCTCCGGCAAATTGCCGAGCAGATCGGTTGCGGCGCCGCCTTGCACATACGACACCGCCATTTCGATGCGCGAGACCACGCTTTGATCGCCGCTGCCGATCGTCGCCACCGAGTAGCTGCGCTTGGTCGGCTTGCCGTCGGCATAACTGAAATGGATCTGCACGAACTGGCCGGGAATGAACGCGAACGGCGCGCCGTCGGCGCGCTCGAACGCGAGGTGGCGCACCGCGGGCGCGAGCATGCGGCTTTCGGCGAGGCGCAATGTGAAATGTTCGGCCATGTTGCGTGAGAAAATTTCTACGTTGTTTTCAGCCCCTCAAGTCAAGGGGGGCGAACCCCTTGCGCAGCAAGGGTTTCGGGGTTGTGGAAAGCACGCCGCCTTGCCGAAGACTCTTTCGGTCGGGCTTCTTTGAAAGAGAGCGGCTCAACGAGGCCGCTATACTACGCGGCCATGAGCATTTCCCCAAGCACGCCCGCCGCGCTCGAAGTCGAGAACCTCAAGAAGACCTACCCGAACGGCGTCGAGGCGCTCAAGGGCATTTCATTGCGCGTCGAACCGGGAGATTTCTACGCGCTGCTCGGCCCCAACGGTGCCGGCAAGTCGACGCTGATCGGCATCATCTCGTCGCTCGTCAATGCCACGTCCGGCGAAGCGAGCGTATTCGGCGTGCCGATCCGCACGCGCCGCTCCGAAGCGATGCAGATGCTCGGCCTGGTGCCGCAGGAAATCAATTTCAACATGTTCGAGCAGCCGTTCCAGATCTGCGTCAATCAGGCGGGGTTCTACGGCGTGCCGCGCAACGTCGCCGCCGAACGCGCCGAGAAATATCTCAAACAGCTCGCGCTGTGGGACAAGGCATTCGAAATCGCGCGCACGTTGTCCGGCGGCATGAAGCGGCGCCTGTTGATCGCGCGCGCGATGATGAACGAGCCGAAGCTGCTGATCCTCGACGAGCCGACCGCCGGCGTCGATATCGAAATCCGCCGCTCGATGTGGAAATTCATTTCCGGCATCAATGCCGCCGGCACCACGGTCATTCTGACCACGCATTACCTGGAGGAGGCGGAGAACCTGTGCCGCAACATCGCCATCATCGATCACGGCCGCATCATCGAGAACACCGCGATGCGCACGCTGCTCGGCAAACTCGATGTGGAAACGTTCGTGCTCGATCTCGCCGCGATGCCGGCCGAGCTGCCGACGGTGAACGGAGTAAAGCTGTCGCGCAACGACGAGCACAGCATCGAGGCGGAAATGTCGCGCACGCATGATCTGAATTCGCTGTTTGCCGCGCTGTCGGCTCGCGGCATCACGGTGACCTCGATGCGCAACAAGTCGAACCGCCTCGAGGAGCTGTTCGTGCGCCTGATTCAAACCAATGGCAAGGAGGCTGCATGAACGCCGACGCCACACTCGTCGCGCTCGGCACGATCGTGCGCCGCGAGGTCACGCGCATCCTGCGCATCTGGAGTCAGACGCTGCTGCCGCCGGCGATCACGATGTCACTGTATTTCATCATCTTCGGCAGCCTGATCGGGCGCCGCATCGGCGAGATCGTGCCGGGCATCTCGTACATCGAGTACATCGCGCCGGGCCTGATCATGATGAGCGTCGTGCAGAACGCTTACGGCAACATCACCAGTTCGTTCTTCGGCGCGAAGTTCCAGCGCTTCGTCGAGGAGATGCTCGTGTCGCCGATGCCGAGCTGGACGATCCTTGCCGGCTACATCGCCGGCGCCGTGCTGCGCGGCTTCATGGTCGGCCTGATCGTGCTCGGCATTTCGCTGTTCTTTACGAAAATCCACTTGTACCATCCGTTCGTCACGCTGAGCACGTTCCTGCTCGCGGCGACGATCTTCGGCCTGCTCGGCTTCGTCAACGCGATCTACGCGCGCAAGTTCGACGACATCGCGCTGATCCCGACGTTCGTGCTGACGCCGCTCACCTACCTCGGCGGCGTGTTCTACAACGTCGCGCAATTGCCGACGCCGTGGAAGGAAATCTCGCTGGCCAACCCGATCCTGTACATGGTCAGCGCATTCCGCTACGGCCTGCTCGGCGTGTCCGACATCGATCTGGGCTGGGCCTACGCGGTGATGATCGCGTTCGTGCTCGTGTTCGGTGCGATCTGCCTGAACCTGCTGCACCGCGGCGTGGGCCTGCGGTCGTAATTTTTTGCAACACGGGCAGCCTGCGCCGAACCTCAGCTGCAAACCGCGCCGTCGCGGTCCGCGCGACACTGTATCGGGAAGCCGTGCTCGCGCCAGTAATCGAGCAGGCGCGTGCGCTTGAGGAAATCCTGGAACGACTGATCGCGCCGCAGCGCGGCGTATTCGGGCATCCACAGCAGCATGTAGTAGCTCGGCCAGCCGTCGCGCAGCATTTTTTCGAGCCCGGTGATGACAATGCCGTAATCCGGATTCGGCATCATGATGCGCTGCACGTTGATGCCGCCGCTGGCGCGCTCGGAGGTGCCGATCAGCGGCAGTGCCTGCGGCCATAAGCGCGGCTCGCTCAGCGCCTCGGTGACCACGGTGTACGACTCGCGAAAGCCGTCGCTGCGCGGCATCAGAGCGACGAGCGCGCTCGCGGCGTTGTAATCGTGGCGCCATACAGCGTTATGCCATTTGGCATAGACCAGTCCGCCGGATTCGGCGTCGAGTTCGCTCAGGTAAGCCGCAGCTTCGTCGTGACGCCCCACGGTATCGAGCAAACGCGCCCGCGCAAAGTTGATGTTGTAACCGAGCGGATCGAGCAGTCCGGCGCGCTCGGCTTCCGCCAGCGCCTGGTCGACGTAGCCGAGCGCCGACAGCCAGTACGCGTAGGCGATGCGGCTTTCGGCATCACTGGGATCCAGCTGCAAAGCATGGCGGAAGGTGTCCAGACACGACATCCAATCGCCGGTGCGGCAGGCCAGCACCGCGCTCGCCGTGTACGCCTCGGCCAACGTCGGATCCAGCTCCAGCGCGCGTTTGGCCTCGACGACCGCCTCGTCCAGATCCGCGCCACCGCCGCTCGGCGCGCCACGCGCGGCGGCGCTGAGCATGCGCGCAAGCGCCGCGTGCGCCGGCGCGAAGTCGGGCGCTTTTCTCACGACGTTGCGCAGCAGATCGATGCCGCGCGCGCGTTGCGGGCCGTCGCTGAGCTGACGCGCTTCGAGGTAATCGCGGAACAGCTGCGTGTCGACGCTCGGCGGCGCCGCGCCGAGTGCCAGCGGCAAATGCAGGTGCGCGGCCACCGTTTGTGCCACGTCGCGTTCCAGCACATCGACGTCGCCGAGCTTGCGGTCGTAAGACTGCGACCACAGCACGCGCCCGTCCGGTGCGTCGAGCAGCTGCAGTTCGACGTGCAGCTGCTCGCCGCCCGATTCGCGCAGCTCACCTCGCAGGACGTGGGTGGCGCCCACGCGGCGGGCCAGTTGTGCCGCAGAGAGATGCTCGGCGCCGGCACGCCACGCGCTCGCGCGCGCAATCGTACGCAAACCCTGCATGCGCGCCATGTACGCGCGCAGCTCTTCGCTGATGCCTTCGGCGAGCACGCCTTCTTCATGGCGCGCGCCGACCGCGTGCAACGGCAATACGATGAGTGTCGGCGTGGCCGGCCCGGATGCAGCGCTGTCGCCGTGCCGCTGATGCCGTGACCACATTGCGCCCGCGGCAATCAGCGCGAGCAACAACAACGCCGCCCAGACGCCGTAACGCCTCCCCGGTGCATGGCCCGCCATTTGCACTGCGTTCCCCCGATCCAGAGTTCGAGTATACGTAAGCGCGCGCCGAAGTTGCAGCGGGTCAGAGTCCGCGCGGAACCACCGGCAGCCGGAAAAACGCCCGCGCCGTTGCCGTCGCATTCGCCGCGGTATCGGCGGCGTCTTCTTCGCGGTCGCGCGCGACTTCGGCACAGATGTGCGCCAGATACATCGGCTCGTTGCGTCGGTGCGCCGGCATCGGATTCACGTTGCGTGGCAGCAGATACGGAGCATCGGTTTCCAGCATCAGGCGATTGGCCGGAATGTGTCGGACCAATTCGCGCAGATGCGTGCCGCGGCGTTCGTCGCAGATCCAGCCGGTGATGCCGATGTGGAAATCGCGATCCAGGTAATCGAACAATTCCTGTTTCACGCCGGTGAAGCAATGCACGACGGCCGCGCCGATGCGGCCGCGTACGTTGTCCATGCAGGCAATGAAATCCGCGTGCGCATCGCGCTGATGCAGGAACAGTGGCTTGCCGCTGCGTGCGCCGAGCTCGAGTTGGCGTTCGAACGCGAACAACTGCGCCGGCCGCGGCGAGAAATCGCGGTGGTAGTCCAGCCCGGTTTCGCCGACCGCGACGACTTCCGCATGCTGGTGCAATTCGGCGAGCAGCGCTTCGGTATCCGCGTCGAATTCGCTGGCGTGGTGCGGATGCACGCCGGCGGTGGCGAACAGCACGCCCGCGTGCCCGCGCGCGAGTGCGGCGGCGTCGCGCGCGCCTTGCGCCGTCGCGCCCGTAACGACGAGCTGCTGAACGCCCGCCGCGCGCGCACGTGCGAGCACCTGCGCCAGATCGTGCTGGAACGACGAGTGCGTGAGGTTCGCGCCGATGTCGATCAGTTGCATACGCTCTTGCTCTGCTTCGTCGCGTTGCTGCACGGCTGTTCGCTTTCCGACTGTTACTACGTTTCGATCAATGCACTGTCGCGCTCGGCGCAGCAGAAAACGCCGCATTATGCCAAGATGTATTTGAGTTCACGCAGCGTTAACCCTGGGCGGCTGAATCTGCGCCGGCTCTACTCACTTATGGGGAGAATTCGCATGACCAAGTATCTGATCTGCGCCGCGCTGGCGCTTCCGATCGCTGCGGCGGCAGCGCCCAAATTCGACCAGGCAGCGATGGAAAAAGCCCGCCGCGCCGCGCAAGCGGAGACTGCGATCGCCAAAGCGACCGCGACCGGCGTGAAAGGCGGCACCGCGGCCGGCGAAGTCACGGTCAATCCATTCCGTTCTTATCCGGCAAGCTGCCTGCAATCCCCGCTCGCCTTTGGTATGTGGTCCGGCAACCCGGAAGCGGTGCAGGCCAATATCACGCTGTTCGGCGATGCGTTTTCGTCCGATGCCGGCGAGCGTAACTATCTGGAGACCGACACGATCACCGTGTTCCGCCTGCCTTGCGCCGACGGGTATTCGGTGTCGCTGATCGAGATCGATCGTCCGTCCAACGTCGATGGCCACACCGACCGTTACCCGACGCTGCCGGGCGTGACGTTCTCGGGACTCAGCACGACGGGCGCAAGCGTGACGGGTTACCCGTTGCGCTATTCCGACGACGTCAATACATTTTTCGCCAATAATTTCGCCAATTCGCCGCTTTATACGAGCAACGTGTATGTGCTGGAAAATTACTACAATTCCAACGCGCCGCAACTCAACTACAACCAGGCGTTCACGCTGACCATCGACGATTTCGCCACGTCACAGAACCTTACCCAGTTTCCACTGGCGACCTACAACCCGGCGCACTATGCGGCGACTTCGCAACCGTTGCCGGTCAGCGGCTACATGAGCACGAACTGGGGGAACCCGGACGAAAATGGCGAAGGCATCATCGTGCAGGTTTACGACATCGGCAATTCCACGTCGCGCGTGTTTTCATTCGCCTGGTTCACTTATGACGACGCGGGCTTCCCGCTGTGGATCTACGGCGACACCGAGTTCCCGATCGGGAGCAAGACGGTCACCGTACCTACGTTGTACTTCGCCAACGGCGCATTCGCCGGCAGTATCGCCGCCGGGGCGAATTTCGCCTCGTGGGGCAATGCGACGTTCTCGTTTCCGGACTGCGAACACATGACCGTGAGCTACAACGGCAGCGCCGCGCCGATCAACAACGGCCATAAACAAGGCAGCAAGACGTTCGCGCGTATCGCCAACGTCAACGGCCTGGCCTGCATCTGACCTGACCGTGACCACTTGACCGATCCCGCCCGCGTGGCGGGATCGGCATTCTGAACCGGTCAACCGTGGCCATGCGCAAGCTGCCAAACGCCGGTATTTGGGCCGCAAGACTCAAAATTGTGCCAAGATGCGCGACCGCCGGCGCGGGTCTGCGCGCCGGATTTTCCACGTCACCAGAGGATTCACGGAAATGAGCAAGAATTTCACCGGCGCATTGCTTGTCGCCGGATGGGCACTGGCCGCGTCTGCGCACGCCGATGCCTTGCGCATCGATCTGGGCGCGGCGCAGCAGGCGCGTGCCGAAGTCCAGTCCGCGGTGTCCGCGCACGTGCTGCCCGGCGGCAACGGCGAGCCCGCGGAAGTATTCGTCAATCCGTATCGGGCGTATCCGGCGAGCTGCCTGAATGCGCCGTTGGGATCCGGAATATGGCAGCGCGATCCGTTGGCGCAGCACAAGTCGATGACGCTTTCGGGCGACCCGCTCAGTGCCGATGCCAACGAGCGCAATTACACCGAAGCGGTGGCATTGACGCTTTTTCGCGTGCCGTGCTCGGGCGGCAAGTCCGCAATGCTGCTGGAAATCGATCGCGCTCCCGGCTCAAGCACGACGCTGTACCCGGTCTACCCCGGCGTGCGCGTGACGCAGGACACGAAACAGAACGTCGCGGTGCGCACCGCCGCTGACCCGAACACGTTCCTGTCGCATACCGACGCGCAGATGCCGCTGATCAACAGCGGCACGTTCGTGTTCGAGGCGTTCTACCCGGACGCGAATGCGGTCGATTACAACAAGGCCCTCACGGTCACGCTGGACAACTTCATCGCCAGCTCGACGACGCGCTACACCACGTTCACGATGCCGGTTTACGACGCGTCGCAATACCCGGAAACGGGCACGCCGCTGCCGATCAGCGGCTACATGAGCAGCAACTACGGCAACGCGAATCAGAATGGCGAAGGCATGGTCGTGCAGGTGTACGACAACAAGGACGCGCAGTCGCGCACGCTGTCGTTTGCCTGGTTCACCTATGGCGACAGCGGCCAGCCGGTGTGGTTGTATGGCGATACGACGCTTCCGATCGGCACGCGCCTGATCACGGTGCCGGTGCTGTATTTCAGCGGCGGACAGTTCGCCGCGAATCCGGCGGCCCACGTCGATGTGCCCAATACGCACTGGGGTTTCGCCACGTTCACGTTCCCGGATTGCGGGCACGTTACGGTGAATTACAACGGCGATGCGTCGGCGGCCCACGGTCCGAAGGGACAAGGCAGCGTCACGTTCGTGCGCATTGCGGACGTTAACGGTTTGGCCTGCCAGTAACGGGCGGCTGATCTCTGCACCGATCCCGCCCGCGTGGCGGGATCGGCGTTTATAAATGTCGAAAAGTACACAATTTCCGATCGCCGAAGTGCTGCCCGACGTTCGGGCACACTTGGCGCGACACACGCGACTCGTGCTCGAAGCGCCGCCGGGCGCCGGCAAGACCACGCAAGTGCCGCGCGCGCTGCTCAACGCCGATTGGCTTGACGGCAAAAAAATCCTGATGCTCGAACCGCGCCGCATCGCCGCGCGCGCGGCGGCGGAATTCATGGCCGCGCAATTGGGCGAAGACGTCGGCGCGACCGTCGGCTACCGAATCCGCTTCGAGGCCAAGGTTTCTTCGCGCACGCGCATCGAGGTCGTCACCGAAGGCATCCTGACGCGGATGATCCAGGACGATCCGGGGTTGTCCGCCGTCGGCGCGATTCTGTTTGACGAATTCCATGAGCGGCATCTGCACGGCGATGTCGGCGCCGCGCTGGCGCTCGATGTGCAGGCGCAGCTCCGGCCGGACTTGCGCCTCGTCGTCATGTCGGCGACGCTCGACGGCGAGCGCGTCGCGCGCTGGTTCGACGCGCCGCGCATCACCAGTGCCGGGCGCAGCTTTCCGGTGCGCATCGACTATCCGCCGGCACGATCCGGCGAAGAATGGCCGTTCCATATGCGCCGTGTTGTCGAAACCGCGCTGGCGGAAACCGATGGCGATGTGCTCGTGTTCCTGCCGGGACGGCGCGAAATCGAACGCGCGATGGAAATTCTGCAACCGCTGATCGAGCGGGCCGTGCCGGGCGGACATTCCGATCGTGCCGCGCCCGCGGCTGCAGCGCTGCAACTTCGACCACTGCATGGCGAGCTGTCGTTGGCTGAACAGCACGCCGCACTCGCGCCGGCGCGCGCCGGCACGCGACGCATCGTGCTGGCGACGAACGTTGCCGAATCGAGCGTGACGTTGCCCGGGGTCCGCGCCGTGGTCGATCTCGGGCTGGCGCGTGAGCCGAGCTTCGATCCGAACTCCGGCTTCACGCGCCTGGAAACGCTGGCGATTTCGCAAGCTTCTGCCGACCAGCGCGCCGGCCGCGCCGGTCGTGTCGCCGCAGGCATTGCGTACCGATTATGGCCGCAGAGCCAACGTCTGGAACCCTCGCGGCGGGCCGAGATTTCGCAAGTCGAACTGTCCGGCCTCGCGCTGGAGCTCGCCGCATGGGGCAGTGGCGATCTGCGCTGGCTCGATGCACCGCCCGCGGGCGCACTCGCGAGCGCTCGCGATCTGCTCGGCTTGCTCGGCGCACTCGATCACGACGGGCGCCTGACGGAACTCGGCCGCGCGATGCTGGCAAGCGGCACGCCGCGCCTGGCCGCGGCCGTGTTGCGTGCGGCGCAGAATCAGCGCGCGCTGGCCTGCGATCTCGTCGCACTGATCGAAGCGCGCAACCCGCTGCGCGGCGAAGGCGGGCGCAGCGATGATTTTCGCCTGCGCCACGCCGCGTTGCTCGCGTATCGAAAAGATCGGCGCGTGGCACGTGCTGTCGGCGCCGATGCGGGCGCACTCGCTGCGATCGATCAGACCGCCGCGGGCTGGCGACGACGCTTTGATGTTCGCGACAGCGCGATCCATCATGTCGATGCATTGGCCATCGGCAATCTTCTGATCCACGCATTCCCCGACCGCATCGCGCGTCAGGACGACAACGACCCGCGCCGCTATCGGCTCAGCAACGGCCGCGGCGCGCATCTGCATCCGAACACGAGCCTTTACGGCGAGAGTTGGTTGGTCGTGACGGATTTGCGTTTCGACGAACGCGACAGTCTGATTCTCGCCGCGGCGCCGTTTGACGCCGACCTGCTCGAGCGTGATTTCGCCGAACGGTTCAAGCGCGAGCGCGTTGTGCGCTGGAACCGGCAGACGCGCGCGGCCGAGGCATTCGAGGAGTATCGCTTTGCGGAATTGGTGCTCGAGCGGCGCGGCGTGCCGGCCAAAGCCGAAGACGCGCAAACCGCGTTGCTCGCGGCCGTGCGTGAACTCGGGCTCGATGCGCTGCCGTGGAGCGATCACGCACGCGCCTTGCGCGCCCGCGTCGCGTGCCTGCGCAAGTGGTGTCCGGACCTGTTGCTGCCCGATGTTTCCGATGCGGCACTGCTGGACACGCTGGAACAATGGCTTGCGCCGCATCTTGTCGGCAAGACCCGATTCGATGCGTTGACGCCGCCGATGCTCGGCGAAGCACTGGCCTCGAAACTGGATTACGCGCAGCGCAAGGCCGTCGATGAGCTCGCGCCCGAAGCGCTGGCCGTGCCGAGCGGCAATTTGCGGCGATTGCAATATGAAGTCGGCAAAGCACCGGTATTGGCGGTAAAGCTGCAGGAATTGTTCGGTCTGGCCGACACGCCGCGCATCGCGCAAGGCAGGGTGCCGGTCACTTTGCATTTGCTGTCACCGGCGCAACGGCCGATTCAGGTCACGCAGGACTTGCGCGGCTTCTGGGAACGCACGTATCCGGAAGTGAAGAAGGAACTCAAAGGCCGCTATCCGCGCCATCCCTGGCCCGACGACCCCTGGTCGGCGCAGGCGACCGCACGCGCCAAGCCCCGCTCCTGACACTTTTCTGCCATAACGGCGCGGAACCATCCTCGATGCAACCGGTCTGAGTCCTTCACGCATCCAACTCTCGAGCATTCGGAAAAATCATGAGCAAACCTTCCCAAGTCCTGGTCTGGATGCTGGGCTTCCTCGCCGCGGTCATGCTGCTGGGCGGATTGCTCGCGACGAAGCTGATCGCCAACTTCGAAGCGAATCCATTTTTCAACGGCGTGATCCTGACCGTGCTCGCGTTCGGCGTGGCCGTCAACGTGCGTCAAGTGTTGCTGCTGTCGCGCGAAGTGGAATGGATCGAAACGTTCAAACGCTCGCCGCCGGATCGGCCGCTGGCAGTCAAGCCAAAGTTGCTGGCGCCGATGGCGCGCATGTTCGCCGGCCGCGAACGCGCGAAGTTCTCGTTGTCCACGCCCGGCTTGCGTTCGATTCTCGACAGCGTCTATCTGCGCCTGGAGGAATCACGCGACCTGTCGCGGTATCTCATTGGTCTGTCCATCTTCCTCGGCCTGCTCGGCACGTTTTGGGGATTGCTCGTGACGATCCGCTCGGTCGCCGACATCATCGGTTCGCTCGGCGTCGGCGCCGATCCGGTCGCGATGTTCACGCAGCTCAAGGAAAACCTGAAATTGCCGCTGGCCGGCATGTCGACGAGCTTTTCGACGTCGCTGTTCGGCCTGGCCTCGTCGCTCGTGCTCGGCTTTCTCGATCTGCAAGCCGGGCACGCGCAGAACCGTTTCTACAACGAGCTCGAGGAATGGCTGTCCGGCATGACGCGGCTGTCATCCGGTGCGCTGCATGGCGACGGCGAAGCGAGCGTGCCGGCCTACGTGCAGGCGCTGCTCGAACAGACGGCCGACGGCCTGGAGCGCATGCAGCGCGCGCTGACCGAATCCGAACGCGAACGCCGCGGCGTCGGCGAGCAGTTCGGCGAACTCAACACGCAGCTCACGCGCCTGGCCGACTTGCTGACGCGCGAATCGCGCGAGATCCGCGGCATGGCCGAAACCCAGGAAGAATTGAAGAATGTGCTGAAGACGCTCGCCGCCGCGCCGAACGGCGGCCGCCTCTCGGATGAATTGCGCGGTGAATTGCGCCTGCTCTCGCGCACGATCGCCGCGGCGGTCGACGGCAAGCGCGTGAGCGTCACGCCGTGAGTACCCTCGCGCGCCGCCGCCGCACGCTCGATATCTGGCCGGGATTCGTCGACGCGCTGTCGTCGCTGATCCTGGTCATGGTGTTCGTACTGTGCCTGTTCGCGGTCGGGCAATTCGTGCTGTCGCAAACGCTCGCCGGCAAGAACCAGGCGCTCGCCGACCTCAACGCACAGATTGCCCAACTGGCCAAAACGCTTGCGCTCGCGCAGGACAGCAATCGCACTCTCGAGGCGAAGTCCAAAGAACTCGCCGCGTCGCTCGGCGGCGCGACCAGCGCACGTGACGCGCTGCAAGGGCAACTCGATGCCGCCAGCGCCGAAGCGGCCAAGCTCAACGCCGACATTGCCGCGCTCAAAGAACTCAAGGCGCAGCTCGAGCAACAGGCCGCAACGCTCGCCGCGCAACTGGATACCTCGAAGAAGGACCTCGTCGCCGCCACCGATCTCAATGCCAAATCCGCCGCGCAAGTCGAATTGCTCAATCGCCAGCTTGCCGCCGTGCGCGATCAGCTCGCGAAACTTTCCGCAGCGCTGGATCTGGCCAATGCGAACGTCAAAGACAAAGACAAGAAGATCGCCGATCTCGGCGCACAGTTGAACCTGGCGCTGGCGAACAAAGTCAGCCAGCTCGAGAAATACCGCTCGGAATTCTTCGGCAAGCTGCGCGAAGCGCTCGGCAATCGCGCCGATATCCGCGTCGTCGGCGACCGCTTCGTCGTACCGACGGACATCCTGTTCGACACCGGTTCCGCCGATCTGAATCCATCGGCACAGGCCGCACTCGGCAAGCTCGCGCAGACGCTCAATGAAGTCGCCGCCGAGATTCCCTCGCAACTGGATTGGGTCGTGCGCATCGACGGCCATACCGACAAGCGGCCGATCCACACCGATCAGTTTCCATCGAACTGGGAACTGTCGACCGCGCGCGCCGTGGCGATCGTCAAGACGCTCGTCGTCGACGGCATTCCGGCGCACCGGCTATCGGCGAATGGCTTCGGACAATTCCAGCCGCTCGATACCACCGACTCCGAAGCGTCTTATGCGAAGAATCGGCGCATCGAGATCCAGCTGACCAATCGCTAGACCCGACCGGCACGCAAGTGGAACTGCCAGCGCACTTCGCGCACGCGCGTCGCGTCGCCCCACGCCGCGCGCAAATCCGGTTCGACGAGTGCGACCGGATCGTGACCCTTCGCCTTGATGTAGCGCTGCGTTGCCGACCACGAGCGCAGGTAGGCCAGAAAGTGTTCGGCGTTCCAGCGCGCGAGCATCGCGAACGCCGGCGCGGCGATTTCCTCGAACGGGAACGGCAAGGTGCGATACGCCGCGTCGACGTGCACGCGTTCGGGTGGCCAGTACGGTCCGGTCAGGTCGACGTAAAGGCGATTTTTCGCGGCGTCGATCGCGGCATCGCCGGTGCTCACGTCGGCATAGGTCCAGGCCGCAAATACGCTGCCGCGTTTGAGCACGCGTTTGACTTCGGGAAAGAAACGCGCATGGTCGAGCCAGTGCAGCGCCTGGGCGACCGTGACGAGGCTCGCGCTCGCGGCGGCGAGCGAACTTTGCTCTGCCGGTTCGACACGATATTCGACGTTCGCGTGTGGCGCGGCGTTGCCGATCTGCGCCGCGCTCGGATCGCTGCCGATCACGCGCGCGAAATGATCGGCGAGCGCGACAGTCGCCTGACCATTGCCGCAGCCACAATCCCACGCGAGTTCCCGATCGGGAGCCTGCGCGGCGAGCCACGTGAACAATTCGGGCGGGTAGGTCGGCCGCGCCTCGCGATAGACATCGGAGTGGCCGGAGAAATGGTCCTTGAAGTCGCTCATGCCTGCACGGTCCTCATTTGTCCCGGCGCCAGATCACCCAGTTCGATGTCGCCGACACGCACGCGGATGAGCCGCAGTGTCGGCAGGCCGACCGCCGCGGTCATGCGCCGCACCTGGCGATTGCGGCCTTCGCGGATCGTCAATTCGAGCCATGCATCCGGCACGCTTTTGCGGAAACGCACGGGAGGATCGCGCGGCCACACCCACGCGGGTGCTTGCGCAAACATGCGCGCCTGCGCCGGCAGAGTTGGCCCGTCGTTCAAATGCACGCCTTTGCGCAATGCATCCAGATGCGCATCGGCGGGCTCGCCTTCGACTTGCACAAGGTACGTTTTTGCCGTGTGCTTGCGTGGATCGGTCAAGAGGTTGGCGAGCGCGCCGTCGTCGGTCAGCAGCAAGAGACCTTCGCTGTCGTAATCCAGCCGCCCTGCCGGGTACACGTGCGGGATTTTCACGAACTCGGCGAGCGTGCGCCGAGCCGCCGGCGCGCCGCGATCGGTGAACTGACACAGCACGCCGTACGGTTTGTTGAGCGCGATCAGCGTGGCTTGGTTTCCGGAGCGGTGAAAATCTTGTCGTTGCCCGGCTTGACGAACTTCAGGGTCATGCGGTCGGATTCGCCGATCGCGAGGTACTTCTCACGATCCTGATCCTTGAGCGTGAGCGTCGGCGGCAGCGTCCACACGCCTTTCGGATAATCCTTGGTGTCTTTCGGATTGGCGTTGATCTCGCTCTTGGCTTCGAGTTTGAAACCGGCGTCGGTGGCGAGCTTGATCACGTAATCCTCGGGCAGGTAACCGGTGTCCTTGATTTTTTCCGGATCGGCGCCCGCTTTCGCGCGGTGGTCGACCACGCCGAGCGTGCCGCCCGGCTTGAGCACCTCGAAGAACGCCTTGAACATCGGTCCGGCGCTGCCTTCGTCGGTCATGTTGTGCACATTGCGGAACGTCAGCACGACATCGGCGCTGGCCGGTGGCCCAAGTACCGGCGCCTTCGAATCGAATTCCACGATTTTCGCCGCACCGAAGTGTTCCGGATCGGTCTTGACCTTGCCATGGATGCCCTTGGCGTCGTCCGCCGCTTCGCCGGTCGGTTGCTTCGGCTTGAGAATCGCGGCGATGTAATGTCCATGGTCCTTCAGCAGCGGCGCAAGAATTTCCGCGTACCAGCCGCCGCCCGGATAGATCTCGATCAGCGTCTGATGATCGTTGACGCCGAAGAATTCGAGCGTCTGCTTCGGATGCCGGTACTGGTCGCGCGCCTTGTTCTTTTCCGAACGCCAGTCGCCGGCGAGTACGGTGTCGAGCTTGTGTTCGAAAGAGGCGTTGGCAGCGGCGTGCGCGGCCGCAGGTTTCTTCGGAGCATCAAGGGCGACTGCCGATTGCAGTGCGAATGCGCCGCATAGCAGGGCGGCTATCGTGGTCTTGCGCATGACGTTCTCCTTGTCGAAATTGGCGGCAAAGAGTAGCACAGCCGAATAATGCGAACGGACCGCCAAACGTCACGAATGCTTACGTCGCCTGCAGGCGACAGATCGCCGGGTACGGGGTCACATCGAGCCGATAGCCGGTTTCGATGGCGGCCTGCAGGTCGCGCCACCAGCGCATCGTGAAAATTTCTCCATGCGTGGCGAGCAGCGCTTCGCGCAGTTCGTCGCTGAGCCCGAGGAAACGCGGGAATTGTTCGGGAAATACGTCATGCGGGCCAACATAGAAACTGTCGGCGTGCGCGTCGTCGTTCGGCAATTCGCGGAAGCGACACTCGGTCACGAGGCAGAGCTCGTCGTAATCGTAGAAGATCGCGCGGCCGTGGCTGCTGATGCCGAAATTCTTCAGCAGCAGATCCCCCGGGAAGATGTTGCTCCCGGCCATGTCCTTGATCGCCAGTCCATAGTCGAGAATCGCGCGCTGCGCCCGCTCGGCGTCGACTTCGCGCACATACAGATTGAGTGGACGCATGCGCCGCTCCAGATAGCAGTGCGCGAGCACGACTTCGTCGCCCTCGATCGAGACCGTGCTGGCGCAGCTGTCGAGCAGCTCGTCGAGCAACGCGGGCACGAATTGCGCGCGCGGCAGGCGCAGCCAGCGGAACTCCTGCGCGTCGACGAGGCGGCCGACTCGGTCGTGGCGGAACACGAGGTTGTACTTCTGCATGACTTCGTCGCGCGCACTCTCCTTCGGTTCGGCGAAGCGATCGCGGATCAGCTTGAACACGAGCGGATACGAGGGCAGCGTGAACACGAGCATGACCATGCCGCGTTCGCCATCGGCGTGCACGAAGTTTTCGTCGGGGTGCGCGGCGAGATGACGGAAAAAATGGCGGTAACGCTCGGTCTTGCCTTGCTTGGCGCGGCCGAGCACCGTGTAAAGTTCGTCGACGGACTTGTTTGGCAGCAGCGTGCGCAGGAAAACCACGGCATCGCCGACGGTCGGCAGGTCGGCATGGAAATAGCTGCGCGCGAAGCCGAACACCTGCGCGACATGTGCGCGCGCGCAGAGCACGGCGTCGGCACGGATGCGACCTTCGTCGTTGACCAGCGCGATCACGAGTGGTGCGAGGTGATCGACGCCAAACAGCCGGCCGACGAGATAGGCGCGGCGCTCGCGGAAGAATACGGTGTCGAGCAATTCGATCGAACGCACCGGATCGGGACCCCAGTCGGCGAGCCGTTCGCGCAACGCCTGGGCGATATTCGCGGCGCAGCGCGCGCGATCCGCGTACGGAATCGCGAACGGGTAGTCCTCGAGCACGCGCGCACAGGTGCGCTCGAGATCGCCGAAGACCGCGTAACTATGCCGTGCGACCGGATGCGTGATGCGGTCGGTCGGCTCGATGTCGAGCGCGACGAACTCGATGTCGGCGGCGACGCCGCGCGTGCGGAAAAAACGCCGCGTCAGCGTGTTGTAGAAAGTCTTGTTGAGCTCCTGGTCGAGCAGATCGGCGATCGCCAGCGCGAAGCGCTCGCGGATCGAACGCCACAACTCGCGCTCGGTCGCGCGCACGTCGAGCAATTGCGAGAGCCGGCGTGCGGTCGCGGCGACGCAGACTTCGTAAAGCTCCATGCGCGCCACGGTGTCGGCGAGTCCGGCGCGGTGATCGCCGCTCTCGAAATGCTTCTGCGCGCGCTGGGTGATCGCGCGAAACCGCGCGTTGTATTCGGCAAAACCGTCGCGCAGTTCGAATGCGCAGGTATCCGCCAATGCCAAATCGCTTTCGCTCGCTGCCGTCGCCGCGTCCATCGCGCAAAGCTTACAACGTGCGCGCAGCGAACTCGCACAAAGTTGAAATCCGCTCACCTTTCGCTTGCAAAAGACTCGCTTTTTTCCCTGCTGCGATGCTCTTATCTTTGCACTCCATTCAAACCAATGGAGCCTCGCAATGAGCACTTTCTGGAAGCATCTGGCGCAGGTCGCGCAGGGTCAATTGTTCATGGGTGGCCATCTGTCCCACGCCGTCGTCGCCGAGATGGCGCGGTGCGCGAACAGCAACAGGGACAAGCGGGACAACCCATGCGGCGACCACCTGCCGTGGCCGCGGCTGGCAATTCCGCATTGATCAGGCGGCAAGCGGCTCGAGCGCGTCGAAGGTTTGCTGATCGAGTTCGATCCAGAATGCGACGACCGATTTGCCGTCGACGGTTTGCGGCGCCCCGGCGCGATGGATGTGCAGGCCGAAGCCGCGCGCCAGTCGCTCGACGCCAAGAAAGCTGAAGGTGATCAGACGCGCGGCGCCCATCTCTGCAGCCGCATGGACCACCGCCCTGAGCAACACGCGAAAGCGCTCGCGTGCCGCTTCACGGGATGGGGCTTCTGCGTCAACGGCCTGTGTGGAATATCGCGATAACTCCCAAATCTCGGGGGAGCATGCCGGGGTTTGACCGCCCAGGAGGTGCGGAAACACCGATCCGAGCAGATAGTCTTGCGTGGTCGGCAGCAGCCTGGCGCATCCGCAAATGCGGCCTTGCTCATCCTGAGCGACCACGTACAGCGTGTCCGGCCGATCGAACTGGTCGCGCTCCAGCCCGTGTTCCGCTACGGGCAGATCCCAACCCAGATGCTCGACGAACACTTTATGGCGATACGCCGCGAGCTCTCCGTCGACGTGCGATTGCAATTGGCTGGAAGTACCTGTCGTGATCGTCAACATATGCCACGGCTCCCCGTTTGGCCGTGGCACTATTGAAGTAGCTTGTTTTGCCTCGCGTAACTGTCAACATTGACAGTTGCCAAGTCGGGTGCATGCGCTCAAAACGGTCGGGATGCGGCTCAGTGCACCCAGGCTTTGTCCCGATTGGTCTCGGCTCGACTCAGGAACGTCGGCGGCGCCTGCCAGTTTCTGGCCGATAGCCAGGCTTTTAGCAGCCCGTCCGTCAGCACCGGTCCAAGATCGTTACCGCCGAGTGAAATAAACATGACATTGCTGTTAATGCCGCCGGGCGCGAGCAATTGTGGTGCATTGGATGCGGTACAAAACCAGGCCCAGCCGACGCTTACCTGCACAGGGGTGCTTTCATCGAGCCAATTGCAATATCCTGCGCTCAGGACCGGCAAGTCCTGATCCAGGAGTTCCTGGCGCAGATCGTCGTCCTCGATCGTCTGGCGTTTGCTGAATGCCAATGCGCAGAATTGCGCAAACGTAAGCCGGACGTAACCATCGGCAGAGTATTCAAGACGTAATGCGAACGACCATTTGCTTGCTTGCATCACGCGACACCTCGGCGACCTGGGTGTTTGAATTATCGGAAGTGCGGCGAAAAAACCAACTGTCAATTGTGACAAACAATGCGGGATACCCCTCATGGCGAGCTGGCGAGAAGACTGCCTGCATCGGCTGACAGCTCCGGGCATTTCCGAGGCGCAAATCTTTGAGGAATTGGCCCGGGCCATTGCCGGGATCGGTTTCGAATATTGTTCGCTTGGCGTCCGCCTGCCGGTTTTTGCGAACGTGCCCAAGGAGTTGTGGTTCACTACCTATCCGCAAAGCTGGCAGAAACATTATCTGGGCAACGACTACATGACCATTGATCCGGTCATCGGCGCCGCGATGGAAAGCGCCGTGCCGGTGGTCTGGACCGAGCCGCTGTTCAACAAGCAACGCGGGTTCTGGGAGGAAGCGCGCGGCCACGGCGTACGCCACGGTTGGACGCTGGCAATGCACAACCGGCACGGTGAAACCGGGTTGTTGTCGCTGGCGCGTTCGGAAAGCGAGGTATCGGCGATCGAGTTGGACGATGTCGAACCCAAACTGGTGTGGCTGGCGCAAGCGGCAAACGGTGCGATCGCCAATCTGATCGCGCGCGAAACGACGCCGGCGCAGGTGCAGGAATTGAAGGAACGCGAGCGCGAGGTGCTACGCTGGACGGCGGTGGGAAAAACCTCCAGCGAGATCGGCCTGATCCTCGGCATTTCCACGCGCACGGTCAATTTTCATATCACCTCGATTCTGGCCAAGCTCGAGGCCGTCAACAAGACACAGGCGGTCATCAAGGCGCTGATGCTCGATATGCTCTAGATCGCCTTGATCAGCTCATCGGCGAACTGCGAGCACTTGACCTCGGTCGCGCCCGGCATCAGGCGCGCGAAATCGTAGGTGACTTTTTTCGCGCCGATCGCCTTGTCCATCGCCGTGATGATCGTGTCGGCGGCTTCGGTCCAGCCCATGTAGCGCAGCATCATCTCGCCGGACAGGATCACCGAGCCTGGATTGACCTTGTCGAGGTTCGCATACTTCGGCGCGGTGCCGTGCGTGGCTTCGAACACGGCATGACCGGTCAGATAGTTGATGTTGCCGCCCGGCGCGATACCGATGCCGCCGACCTGCGCCGCAAGCGCGTCGGAAAGATAATCGCCGTTCAAGTTCAGCGTTGCGATGACGTCGAATTCGTCGGGGCGCGTGAGCACCTGCTGCAGCGTGATGTCGGCGATCGCATCCTTGATCAGAACCTTGCCTGCGGCGAGTGCGGCTTTCTGTTCGGCGTTCGCTTCGGCTTCGCCTTTTTCCGCCTTGGTCTTCTCCCACGTTTCCCAGGTGTAGGTCTGGTTCGGGAAGAATTTCTCGGCGACCTCGTAGCCCCAGTTGCGGAACGCGCCCTCGGTGAACTTCATGATGTTGCCCTTGTGCACGAGCGTTACCGACTTGCGCTTGTTCTGCACCGCGTAGGAAATCGCGCTGTGCACGAGACGCTCGGTACCGAGCTGGCTGACGGGCTTGATGCCGACGCCGACCTGCACGCCGACGTCACGGTGCGGCATGCCGATGCCTTCGAGCTGTTTTTGCCAGCTTTCGGCCTTGGCCTGCGTACCGAAACGGATCTTCTCGAACGCTTTCGGATCGTTCTGCGCGATGAAATCGAGAATCTTCTGTGCCGCTTCGGAACCGGCCGCATACTCGATGCCGGCATAGATGTCTTCGGTGTTCTCGCGGAAGATCACCATGTCGACTTTTTCCGGATGCAGGACCGGCGACGGCACACCCTTGAACCAGCGCACCGGACGCAAGCAGACGTACAGATCCAGCATCTGGCGCAGCGCGACATTGAGCGAACGGATGCCGCCGCCGATCGGCGTCGTCAGCGGACCTTTGATCGAGACGAGATAATCGCGGCAGGCCCGCACGGTGGCTTCCGGCAGCCAGGTGCCGAACTGATTGTTCGCCTTTTCGCCGGCGAATACTTCGAGCCAATGGATCTTGCGCTGGCCGTGGTAGGTTTTTTCCACGGCGGCATCGAACACGCGCACTGCAGCGCGCCAGATGTCCGCGCCGGTGCCGTCGCCTTCGATGAACGGAATGATCGGATTCGCCGGCACGTTGAGTCGGCCGTTGACGATGGAAATCTTGGCGCCGCCGGCCGGCGGCGTGATGATCGGTTCGCTCACTGTGGTCTCCGGGAGTCGCGAAAGCGCCGGCGACATTGGCCGGCGCGTTTTCTGGGGTGCCGATTGTAACGTAACGCTACTGGCCGCCGTGCGCGTGCGGGTCTTTCGTATTCGCCAGAGTCTGCTCGGGCGGTTCGAGCTTGTCGCCGAGCAGGCGCCGCACGGCGACGTAGAAAATCGGGATGAACAGCACCCCGAGGAACGTCGCGAACAGCATGCCGCCGATGACGCCCGTGCCGATCGCATGCCGCGCATTGGCGCCGGCGCCGGTCGAGATCGCCAGCGGCAACACGCCGAGGATGAACGCAAACGAGGTCATGAGGATGGGTCGCAAGCGCAGACGCGCGGCGTCGATGACCGCGGTCGCCAGCGGACGCCCGGCGCGCTGTTCGGACACGGCAAACTCGACGATCAGGATCGCATTTTTCGCAGCGAGGCCGACGATCGTCAGCAGACCGACCATGAAGTACACATCGTTCGACATGTACGGATCGAAGGTATGGCGCAGCCAGATCGCCGCGACCATGCCGGTGATGCCGAGCGGAATCACGAGCATCACCGCAACCGGAATCGACCAGCTTTCATAGAGCGCAGCCAGGCACAGGAACACGACGAATACCGACAGCGCGATCAGCATCGGCGCCTGATTGCCGGCGATGATTTCCTGCAAGGATTGCCCGGTCCAATCGAAACCGAAACCGGGCGGCAAATCTTTCTTGATGATATCGGCCATCGCCGCCATCGCATCGCCGCTGCTGCGGCCCGGCGCCGGCTGGCCGACGATTTCGACGGCTTCGTAACCGTTGTAGCGCACCAGCGTCGGCGGGCCGACTTTCCATTGCGACTGCACGACGTTCGAAATCGGAATCATCATCGGCGTGTTCGTGCCGGGCGCCGTTTGCGAACTCGGCACGAAGAAGCGGCCGAGTGAATCGGAGTTGGCGCGGAACGGCGCGTCGGCTTGCATCGTCACGCGCTGCACGCGCCCGTTGGAAATGAAGTCGTTGACGTAGACCGGCGCGAGCATCAGCTGGATCGCGGAGTAGACGTCCTGCAGCGACATGCCCATCGAGCGCGCCTGCACGCGGTCGACGGTGAGGCGCAGCTGCGGCGTGTCCGGCAGCACGTTTGGACGCACCCCGGCAAGCGTGTCCTGTTTTTCGCCGGCCTTGGCAAACGCCAATCCGCTGGCGGCCGCCAGGGCGTCATGACCGGCGCCGTTGCGATCCTGCAGATACAGATCGAAGCCGCCGAACTGGCCGAGGCCGCGGATCGTCGGCAGATTGATGACGAACGCCATGGCGTCCTTGACGCCGCCGAATAGCTGCCCCTGGATCTTCTGGATCAATTGCATCGCGGTTGCGCCGCGTTCATCCCAGGGCTTGAAGCGGATGAAGGCCATGCCGACGTTCTCTGCGCTGCCGACGAACGAGAAGCCGGAAATCGCGAACACGCCGTCCACTTCGGGGTTGCTGCGGATGATCGATGAAACCTGATCCATCACTTCGTTCGTGCGCGAGATGCTGGCGCCGGAGGGCAGGCCGACGATCGTCAGGCCGTAGCCCTGATCTTCCTCGGGCACGAAGCTTTTCGGCAGGCTGGTGACGCCGAAATAGCATGCGATCGCGACGGCGCCGAATAGCGCCATCCACAGCGGCACACCGCGCACGGCGCTGCGGATGTGGCCGGTATACGTTTCGCGCGCCCAGTCGAACGTGCGATTGAACCAGCGGAAGAACGCGTTCTTTTTGCCGTCGTGATTCGGCTTGATGATCGTCGCGCACAGCGCCGGCGTGAACACGAGGGCGAGCATCGCCGAGAACGCGGTCGACAGCGCGATCGTCAGCGCGAACTGGCGATAGATCGCGCCGACCGAGCCGGACTGCAGCGCGCTCGGGATGAACACCGCCATCAGCACGACCGCAATGGCGACAACCGGCGCCTGGATCTGGCGCATCGCCTTGCGCGTGGCCTCGACCGGGTTCAGGCCCTCCTCGGCCATGATGCGTTCGACGTTTTCGATCACGACGATGGCGTCGTCGACGACGATGCCGATCGCGAGCACCATGCCGAACAGCGACAGCTGGTTGATCGTGAAGCCGACGATCCACATCGCGAGGAATCCGCCCATCAGCGCCACCGGGATCACGAGCGTGGCGATGATCGTGGCGCGGAAATTCTGCAGGAACAGCAGCATGACGAGGAACACGAGCACGATCGCGATCAACAGTGTCTTGACCACTTCCTCGATCGAGATCTTGATGAACTGCGTCGTGTCGTACGGCACGAACCAGCTCACGCCCGGCGGAAACGTCGGCTGCAACTCGGCCATCTTGGCCTTGACCAGTTCGGCTACGTCGAGCGCATTGGCGCCGGAGACGAGCTGCACGCCGAAACCGGATACCGCCTGGCCGTTGTAGACGACGCGCTGGCCGTAACTGCCGGGACCGAGCTCGACGCGGGCCACGTCTTTCAAGCGCACCGCCGTGCCGTCGGAGTTCGCGCGCAGAATGACATTCTCGAACTGTTCGGGCTTGCTGAAACGGCCCTCGGCAGTAACGGTCGCGGTGAACCCGTTGTCCTTGACTGCCGGTTCGTTACCGATTGAACCGGCGGCGACCTGCACGTTTTGCGCGCGCACCGCGTCGAGCGCCTGCGCGGCGGAAAGACCGTAGCCATGCAGCTTGTCGGCATCGAGCCAGATGCGCATCGCGTATTCGGAACCGAGGCGGAAGATGCTGCCGACGCCCGGCACGCGACCGATCTGATCGACGACGCTCGTCGCTACCAGGTTGTCGAGCGCTTTCGAGTCGAGCTTGCCGTCGTCGGACTTGACGGACACGAACATCAAAAAGTCCGGATTCTGTTTGACGACGACGATGCCTTGCTGGTTGACCTCCGTGGGCAGGCGCGGCGTGGCCAGCGTGACCTTGTTCTGCGTCTGCACCTGCGCGATGTCGGGATTCGTGCCCGGCTCGAACGTGAGGTTGATCTGCGCGCTGCCGTTCGCGCTCGAAGTGGAATTGAAGTACATCAGATGGTCGATGCCGGCAAGCTGCTGCTCGATCACCTGCGTGACGGAGTGTTCAACGGTCTCGGCGTCGGCACCGGGGTAGTTCGCGATCACCGCGACCTGGGTCGGCGCGATCGGTGGATAGGATTCAATGCCGAGCGAACGGATTGCGATCACGCCGCCGAGCGTGATCAGCAGCGCCAGCACCCAGGCGAAGATCGGACGTTCGATGAAGAAATTTGAAAACATGATCTAAGGTTCCGTGATCGGTGGTCGTATGCGGGAGGCGGTATCGCTTACGCGCGCGCTCGGCACGCTAGGTCGCTCGTCACGGCTTCTTCGCTTCGTCTTTCTTCGTCTCGTCTTTCTTCTGCAGTGCTGGCGCTTGTGCACCCTGCGGTCCGGCTTGTTGCTGTGCTCCTTGCGGCTGCGGCGCGGCGATCTTGGCCGGTGCACCCGGGCGCACCTTCATGACGCCGGAAGTGACGATCTGGTCGCCATCGGCGACGCCGGCGTAGACGATCCAGTCGGCGCCTTGCGTGGTGTAGGTGTCGATGTACTTCTGCGCGATCTTGCCGTCGCCGCCAAGCACGTAGACGTACGCACCCTTGGCATCGCGCTGCACGGCGGCCTGCGGCACGAGCCACGCGTGCTTGAGCGCGCCGACCGTGACGCGCACGTTGACGAACATGCCGGGCAGCAGCGTGTGCTCGGGATTGGCCGCGATGCCGCGCAGGTTGACGGCGCCGGTCGCGGCATCGACCGCGGCATCGGAGAAATCCAGCGTGCCGGTGATGCCGTACGGCGTGCCGTCCGGGCGCAGCAGCTCGATCTTCGCCTTGCCGGGCGCGTCGAGCTCGACGAGACCGCTGGCGACGCCGCGCTTGAGCAGATCGAGTTCGCCGACGGCCTGGCTGAAATTCACGTAAACCGGGTCGATCTGCTCGACCGTCGTGAGCAGCGTTGCTTCGCCTTGGCCGACCAGCGCGCCTTCGGTGACTTTCTGCTGGCTGGCGCGGCCGGCGATCGGCGCCGTGACATTGGCGTAACCGAGGTTGATCTTGGCCGTGTCCACGCGGGCCTGCGCCTGTTTCATCGCCGCAGCGGCGGTACGTTCATCGGCCAGCGCATTGTCGTAATCGGTCGTCGACATCAGGCCTTTGTCGGCGATCGCGCGCGCGCGCTGTGCCTTCTTTTGATTGTTCGTGTACGTGGCTTCGGCCGCGGCGAGGTTCGCCGATTCGACATTCAATGCAGCCTGCAGCGGCGCGGGGTCGATCTTGAACAGCAGCTCGCCTTCCTTGACGTTGGCGCCTTCCGTGTACACGCGCTTTTGCAGCACGCCGGGCACGCGCGCGCGCACGTCGGCCGTGCGTGTCGCGGAAACGCGACCGACGAGGTCGCGCGTGATCGGCACGACTTGGGCCTTGGCCACTTGCACGCCGACTTCCGGCGGCGGCATCTGCTGCTGTTGCGGTGCGCCGCCTTTGCCACAGGCCGCTAGCAACGCGGTGGCGGTCAGCAGAAAGATGCGTTGAGTCCTTGTGCGCATGGTTCGCTCTCAGAAGTGGGCGGCGGAGATGTTGTTGCGGCGGCGTCTCAAGACATGAGCGACCGTGCCGGGCGCAATTATTGTACTGAGCGGTGTAGGTTAACGGGAACGTTTGAAACGCGCAACCCTGACTTTCGTCCTATCTGCGCATCATTGTCTATGTTCCTGGGCCAGATATTCGCGGCTCTGCATTTCGATCAGGCGCGACTCGGTACGCGAAAATTCCGCGCGCAAGCGTTCGCCATCGTACAGTTCCGTGATCGGCGTTGCCGCCGACAGCACGAGATTCACGCCGCGGTCGTAGAACTCGTCGACCAGATTGACGAAACGCCGCGCCGCGTCTTCCATCATCGGCGTGAATTGCGGCACGCTGGAGATCAGCACTGTATGGAAGCTTTGCGCGATTTCGATGTAATCGGCGACGGCGCGCGGGCCTTCGCACAGCGCCTCGAAGTCGAACCAGATCGCGCCGTCGGCACGGCGCTTGACCACAATGTCGCGGCCGTTGACTTCGATTTGCGCCGGGATGTGCGACGCGCCCGGGGCGATGCGCTCGAAACACGCGGCCAGCGCGCGTTCGGCGCGTGCGTCGAGCGGCGTGAAATAGATGCCGGCCTCGGTCAGCGCGCGCAACCGGTAGTCCTGAGACGACTGCAACCGGAGCACTTCGCAATGCTGTTCAAGCAATGCGATCGCCGGCAGGAATTTCGCGCGCTGCAAGCCGTCACGATAGAGCAATCGGGGTTCAATGTTCGACGTCGTCACCAGCGTCACGCCGCGCGCAAACAGGTGCCGCAGAAGACCGCCGAGGATCATCGCGTCGCCGATGTCGGTGACGAAGAATTCATCCAGGCACAACACGCGCGCCTGATCGGCAAGATGCGCGGCGACTTCGCGCAACGGATCGGCATGACCTTCCAGTTTCGCCAGCTCGGCGTGGACGCGGCCCATGAAGCGATGAAAGTGCACGCGCAGTTTCGCATCCGACGGCAACGTGGCGAAAAACAGATCGACGAGAAACGTCTTGCCGCGGCCGACCGCGCCCCACAAGTACAACCCGCGCACCGGCCGCGCGTTTTTTCCGCGCAACCGCTGCCACCAGCTTGCGGGCGCGAGCAAATCGCCGTGGATGCGATCGAGCGCGGCGAGAGCCGCGCGCTGCGCCGGGTCGTCCTGCCAGCGGCGTTCGGCGACACCGCGCGCGTACAAAGCGCTCGGCGTATCGCTCATGCCACGAGCGCGGGCAAATTCGAGCGCACGCTGTTTTTGATCACGCCGCGCAAATCGAGCAGGCGGCCATGGAAGAAGTGGCCCGTCTCCGGCATGCGTACGAGCGCCGGCGGTTCCGGTTGCGCGGCGACCCACGTGTACACGGCGTTGGCATCGACGATTTCGTCGGCTTCGCCCTGCACGACGAGCCACGGACACAGCGGCGAGGCAAGGTGCGAGAAATCCCAGCGCCCGACCGGCGGCGCGATCGAGATCATCTGCCGCACCGGCAATTGGGGCGCGGCGCGCGCGGCGACGTAACTGCCGAACGAAAAACCCGCAAGCCACAGCGCATCGCGCGGGCGCACGTGTTGCGCCCAGCGCGCAACGGCCAGCAGGTCGTCGGTCTCGCCGATGCCGTCATCGAACGTGCCCTGCGAGGCGCCGGTGCCGCGGAAGTTGAACACGACGGTGGCGAGGCCCAATTCACGCAGAGTGCGTTCAAGCGTGGTGACGACCTTGTTGTGCATCGTCCCGCCTTGCAGCGGATGCGGATGGCAGATCACGGCCACGCCGGCGCGCGCCACCGCAGGTTCGGCAACATTCGTCGCGGCTTCGAGCACCCCGGCCGGGCCGGGCAGACTCAACTTGGTCGGCGTGACCGGGAATTCAGCGGGCGCGGGAGTGGTCATGGTGAAAGCCTCGCGCGACGTCCCACCGCGTCGCGCTGATCGAATTATTTAGCTTGACTGACCATCCACTCGACGGTCGCCTTCACCTGCGCCGCCGACAGCGACGGATTGCCACCTTTCGCCGGCATCAGACCCTTGCTGCCCTGGAAGCCTTCGGTGGCGTGCTTGATCAGCGTGTCGATGCCTTGCGCGATACGCGGCGCCCACGCGGCTTTATCGGTAATCAGCGGCGCACCGGTCGCGGCGTTGCTGTGGCAGGTCGTGCACAGGTTGCCGAAAATCGTCTTGCCGTCGAGCGTACCGCCATAGGCGACCTGGGATTCGGCGGCCTTCTTCGCGGCTTCTTGTGCGGCCAGCAGCGCGGCGCGGCCGGTATCTCCGGCGTAAACGCCGCCGACGGGCGCAATGCGTTCCTGCACTTCCTGCTCGGCCTGCGGATTTTTCGCCGGCGGGTTCTGCGAATAGATGTAGTAGCCCAGCCCCTGCAGCAGGAACATGACCACCACGAGGAAGCCGATCACCATCATGAAGTGCTTGAGGAACACGCGGTCGGTCGGGGTAACGGGATTGGTCACTTAGCTCACCGGAAAAGGTCGGAAACGGGCAAAATGGCCGCGAATTATAGCCGGAGCGCTGGCGTTCGGGAATCGGCAGGCGATCAACCCATGCCGCCGTTGATGCCGATCACCTGTCCATTGATGTAGCCGGCGGTGTCCGAGCACAGGAACCCCACGAGCGCGGCGACTTCCTCCGGCGAGCCGGCCCGAGCAGCCGGTACGAGCTGGCGGATCTGCTCATCATCGAACGCAAGTGCGCTCATTTTTCCGGAGATCACCCCCGGCGCCACGACGTTGACGCTGACGCCGCGCGACGCCATCTCGCGTGCCAACGATTTTGCCGCGCCGTGCAAGGCCGATTTCGCCGCCGCGTAATTGACCTGGCCGCGGTTGCCGAGCACGGCCGCAATCGAAGATACGCAAACGATGCGGCCGAACTTCGCGCGCGCCATCGGCAACAGCAGCGGCTGGGTGACGTGGAAGAAGCCGTGCAGCGACACATCGATGACGTGCCGCCACTGCTGCTCGCGCATGCCGGCCAGCGGCGCGTCGTCGTGCACGCCGGCGTTGTGCACGAGCAATTCGATCGGCCCGGTTTGCAGCACGCCGACCAGCGCCGTGTGCGTCGCGGCGGCGTCGGTCACGTCGAATGTCACGGTCTCCGCGCTGCCGCCGTTCGAGTGGATGTTTTGCGCGACCGCGCGCGCGCGTTGCGCGTTCGCGTGTGCGTGCACGTAGACGTGGTGCCCGCATGCGGCGAGCGCGCGGCAGATCGCACTGCCGATATCGCCGCTGCCGCCGGTGACGAGCGCGCGACGGGGTGTCGTTTTATGCAAAGCCATGCATTAGTGTGGCACAGCGCCCGACTCCGACGACCATGACCGACCTCTACAGCATTCCACTCCAGCACCGCCGCTTCGAAAACCTGCACATCGTGTTCTGGCTGATGAAGGACATCAGCTGGTGCATGCTCTGGCGCGGACTCGGCGTTTTCATGATCGTGCCGACGCTCGGCGCGGCAATCTTCATCACCTGGCGCGCGCGGGCCAACCGCATCGACTTCGCGCACAACCTCGCGGTGGTGTTCTGGATCAGCGCGAACGCGTGGTGGATGGTCGCCGAGTTCTTCGAGTTCGACGAAGCGCCGTTCCTGCTCGGCATCAGTGGCCGCCATTGGTCGATGCTGCCGTTCCTGCTCGGCGCCGGCGTGTTGCTCTGGCATTACGCGGGGCAGTGGCTGCGGCGCACCGCGATCAGCGCTCAGGAGTCGTGACGCGCCATCTGGATCGACAGAACGAAATGGAACAGCACGCCGAGAGCGACGGTGAGTCCGATCGCACGCAGCACCGGCAAAGCCGACGTCGCGAGCAGGCCGAAGACGAGCAGCGCCGAGATCACGCACACGAGCGTCGCGTGCAGCGTGCGCCGCGCTTCGGCGGCGTCGCGCGTGCGGCGCTCGAAGAACAACGCGTAATGCAGGCCGAGTCCGGCCGCGAGCGTCAGCGCCACCAGATGAAACAGCGACAACGAGACGCCGCCGGCACGCAGCACGGCGAACGCGAGCAGGGTAGCCAGCGACATTGGCGCAAGCACATGCCAGGCGCGGCGCAGATTGCGGAAGGCGACGGCGACCGAAAGCGCCAGCAGTGCGAGCGCCACACCGAGCGCGATCAGGATCCGTGTGCGGTATTGCGCGACGAGCGCTTCGGTCGCCGCTTTCAGATCGAGCAGGCGTATCGCGTCGCTGCTGTCGGCCGCGATTGCCGCGGCATCGTGCACGCCACTGAGTGCAGCCAGACCAAGCCAGTGCCCATCGCGCTGTACCAGCATGGCTTGCAGGCGCGCACCGAACGGCGAGCGCGCGAAATCGGCCGGCGTGAGCAACGGCAGGCGGCGCGCGGTTTCCACGTCGTCGAGAAACGGCGCGAACAAGCCGGGTTGAAAATCGGTGTCGGCGAGCGCCGCGTCAAGGCTCGTGCTCAGAGTCGCGCGATCCGGCAGTTTCTGCTGACGCGCTCGCTGCGTCGCCAGGCTCGGCAACCAGCGGCTCGGCAACTCGACATCATCGACCGCATGCGCGGCAATCCACTGGTCCACGTGCGGGGAAATACGCTCGGATAGCGCGAGCACGCCGTCGGCCGTCGGCGCTTGCAGCACGAGCAGATAGCGCACGTCCGGCGCGCCGAGCGCCGCACGCAGTTCGCCTTCGCGTGCGAGTAGCGCCGGGGACGCCGGCGTCAAGGCGGCCAGATCGTTCTGCCACAGCGGCGTCGAGGCGAGGCGCAGCCACGCCAGGGCGATGGCCAACAGCATCCACGGCAGCCAGCGCGGACGGCGCACGCGATCGATGCCGGCGCGCAGTGTTTCCAGCCACGTGGAATCGGCAACATCGCGGAATTTGCGCGGCAGCAACTCCGGCAACCACCAGCGCGTGGCCGCGCCGGCCACGAGCAGTCCGGCGATCGTGAAAACGGCCAGTTGCTGCAGGCCGGTCACGCCCGAGGCGAGGAACGCCAGGTACGCGATGCACGCCGATACGATCGCCAAGCGCAGCAACGGCCACACCTCGCGCACACTGGTAGCTGAGTCTGCGTCGGCGCGGCGATGGCTGAACACGCGCAGCGGATATTCCTGCGCCACGCCAAGCAGGGTGAAACCGAACGCGAGCGTGATGCCATGCACGTGACCGAAAATGAGTGCGATTGCGGTAACTCCGGCGAGTGCGCCGCTGAGCAGCGGCAGCGCCACGAGCGCGAGCACGCCGAAACTGCGATAGGCGAGCAGCAACAGCACAATGAACCCGGCGCTACCCCACGCGCTCAACCGCTCGGCTTCGCTGCGCGTGGCCGCGCCGACCTGCACGCCGATATAGCCAGGTCCGCTGATCGAAAGCTGAGCGGTGCCGGCGTGCGCCAACGCCGCGAACTTGTTTTGCAGCGCCGCAATTGCCGCCGCTTGCGCCGTCGGATCGAAACCGCCCGCGCGCGTCTGCGCCAGCAGCAACGCTTCACCGCGCGGCGAGAACCAGACGCCGTCGCGTGACGCAGGCGCGTGACGCGGCGCCCAGCGCTGCGCGAGCTTGACCACTTCCAGAGTCGGATCGCGCGGCAGCAAGTCTTTCACCATTTCACCGGCCGGCGAACCGAGATCTTCGACGCGCTGCCGCAACTCCTCGCGCAGATACGCGGTGTCCAGAACGTGATCGTCGAGCGTCGGCGACAGCAAATACCGGTATGGCAGCAGCGCCGGATCCAGACTGGCGACATCGCCATCGCCGTCGAGCACGCGCTCGAACTGCGGGTCCGCGCGCAACGTTTGGGCAAGACCGCGGCTCAAGTCGGCGAGGTGTTCCGGTGCGGCACCGCCGATCGCGATCAGCAACAATCGCGAAGCGGCACCCTCACCGATCTCATCAAGCAGCAGTTTCTGATCGGCGTTCGTCGGCGGCGGCATGAAATCGCGCAAGTCGCCGCTGACCACGAGCCGATGCTGCGCGAGCACGGCGAGCGCCGTGAGCGCCAGCCACCACAGCGCGATCAATCTGATGCGGCGCGCATTGGTCACGCCTTGCACATTGCCGCAATGGCAGCGGGCGTCAGTGGCTGCGGCAGGGGCTTTGCGGCGAGCGGCCCGAGCAGCAGCGTGCTGCTGTCGCCGTCGGATTGCTGCACGGTGAAGCAGTGCGGCTCGCCGGCGGCGGCGTCGACGACGAGCGCGCGCAAATGTTGCGACGGCGTGAGCGGCGCAAGCGTCAACGTCCAGGTTGTCGCATTTTCCACAACGCTAATCGTATAAAACTGGCGCAGGCGCTCCGCGTCACCGCCGAGCAGAGCACTGAATCCGGTCAGCAACGCCTGCAGTTCCGGTGCGCGTTGCAAGTCGAAATGCCTTGGCGTTCGGCCTTCACGCGTGACCTCGACCGCGCCGGCGGCAATCTTCGTGGTTTCCCGATACGGCGCATCGACACGCTTGCCGAGCTGGCCGGGCCCGTTGTAATCGAGCTGTCCGCGCAACACGAGCGGCTTGCGCAGCAAACGCACGAAACGCACCTCGGTGAACGCGGTGCTCGCCGGCGCCGGCCGCGCCAGGCGCGCGATCAGTGCCGCCGCCTCAGACGGCACTGCCCGCGATGGAGTCGCGCACAGCAGGCTCAGCAGCAACGGGGCGGCGCCAGAAATCATAGAAGTTGAACCAGTTGGTCGGATCAAGCCGTGTGTAGTGTTCAAGACGCGAAGCATAACGCTGCGTCCACTGCGCCAGCTGCACGACGCGATCGGCACGCGGAATGTGCATGCGCTCGGCCAGCGTCTCGAAATAAACATCATAGCGATTGCCACCGCGATACAGGCCGAAGCACAGTACGACCGGCAGCTCCAGCGCCGAGGCGATCAGATAAGGCGCGATCGGAAACGCGGCCGGCGCGCCGAAGAATTCGGCGTCACGTGTGGCCTCGTCCACGCGCGCGCGATCGCCGAGCAGGCCGATCAGCGCGCCTTCGTGCGCGGCGTCGCGGATCGCGAGAACGCTGTCGGCGCCGTCGCCGCGCACGTCGATTGCCATCTGCGCGACGGCCGGATTGAGCGCGTGCAGCAGTTGCGTCAGTGCCGGCGTCTGCCCGCGATCCATGACGAAACGCAGGCGCAGTTGCGGACGTGAGTCGGCGAGCACGCGCAACGCCTCGAAACTGCCGATGTGCGCGCCGAGCAGCAGCACGCCGCGGCCGTGGGCAATTTGCGCCTCGACCTGATCGAGGCCGCTGACGTGGATGTCGAATCCTCGTGTGGAACGCGCGAGCAGGAACACGCGATCGAGGATCGTCGCCGCATAGCAATGGATGTGGCGCAGCACCTGCCACGTGCTCGCCGGCGTGCCGAGCGCGCGGCTCAGAAAGGCACGCGAGGCGCGCCGTTCCGGTGTGCGGCGGAAAAAGAAATACACGGTGATCGGATACAACAACGCGCGCGCCGCCGGTCGGCCCAGGCGCAATCCGATTGTGCGGATCAGCCACAGGGCGAAGCGGCCACCGCCTTCGCGACGCTCGCTCCAGTGTGGACTTGCCAGCGTCGTGCCGGGTTCGCGCAACAGCTGCGGCCACGCGCGAACCAGCGCGCCGGCGAACACGAACAGGTTTTTGCGCGGCGCCTGCGGCAGCAGCCATGGCCGCAACGCGAATTCGCCGACGAACATCAGCGCGACCGCGGCCGGCAGCCAGACGAATCCGAACCAGCCCGGCATCGCCAACGGCGGCAGCGCCAGCCAGCCATGCGCATGCAGTGCGAGCGCACCGGCGATGCCGGCAAGCGCGTACTGGTAAATCGCCCAGATCAGCGTGAGCCGGCGTGCGTAAAGCGCCACGTTTGCGTCGGCGAGCAGCCCGGCGCCGTCGATTGCTGCGATCGCGCGTGCGATCAGAGGCGTGCGCCCACGCGCGAGCGTGCGTGCGAACAGCCATCCGATCAGCGCCGAAATGATTGCAGGCAGTGCGTCGAGCGCGCCGTGTGTGTCGTAGCGATGCGCCAGCACCAGCAATGCGATCAGGCCCAGCCACGCGACGACGCGCATGGCTTATTGCGCGGTGGCGCGATGCTGTTCGATGTGCGCGGCAAGCTCGCGCAGGCTGGCGAAAATGCGCTTGTTGTCGCCTTCGTCCGAACGCAGCGAGACGCCGTAGTGCTTGGAAATGGCCAGCGACAATTCCAGCGCGTCGATGGAATCCAGTCCGAGTTCGCCGCCGAACAACGCGGCTTCCGGCGCGATATCGGCGGCCTTGCGACCGGGCAGATTCAAACTGGTCACAATCAGTTCGGCCAGCTCGTGTTCGGCGGGGGTTTGCGTGCTCATGGCGCGGATCGGAACGGATCGTTTGACGGCTTCGGCGGGCGCGGAGTGTATCATTGCCATCTTCGATTTCCGCACAGCACGCGATGGACCTGACGTTCACCCCGGCTTGCGCCGGACCCGCCGACGCGGCGCGCGTGGCGGCGTTGCCGCCGCTGCGCGTGGAGTACTCCACGCTCACCGCACCGGCGTTGCTCGCACAACGCGACACGCTCGCCGTCATCGGCTTTGATCGCGACGGCCCGGCCGATGCGCGCTACACGCGCGTCGCGCTGCAGCCGGCCGTCGAGACGGCGGCGCTGGAAGTATGGCGCGAGCAGGGGCCGATCGAAACCGGCATCGACGGCGCGCTGCGCTTCAGCCGCGGCAGCCATTACGCTTTCGTCGTCGTCGAAATGCACGAAGCGCAATTTGACCACGACATCACCGCTGCCACGCAAGCCGCTTACGCGCTGCTGGCGCAATGGTGCGCGCGCAGCGCGATGCCGCATCTGCTGCGCGTCTGGAACTACGTTGATGCGATCAATCGCGGCGCCGGCGATGAGGAACGTTATCGCCAGTTCTGCGCCGGGCGTGCGGCCGGCATGGATGCAGCGCTGACTCGCGGCTATCCGGCGGCGAGCGCAATTGGTGTACGCGATGGTCGCCGCGTGCTGCAAGTGTGCGCGCTCGCTGCGAGCGCGCCGGGTTTGGCCGTGGAGAATCCACGCCAGGTCAGCGCCTGGCGTTACCCGCGCCAGTATGGTCCGGTGGCGCCGGGTTTCGTGCGCGCGATGCACGCGCCGACCACGTCGCCACAGCTGTACATTTCCGGCACCGCCGCCGTGGTCGGACACGCATCGCACCACGCCGGAGACGTTTCCGCGCAAGTCGAGGAAACGCTCAATAACCTGGACAGCTTGTGCCGTGCCGCGGGCAACGCCGCCCCGCTCGGCGGCGCGCGCGACGTGCTGCGCGCTTACGTGCGCCACGCCAGCGACGCTGCGCTCGTGCGCGAGCGCCTGATCGCGCGGCTCGGCGCGCAGACGCCGTTGCTCGTGCTGCTCGGCGATGTCTGCCGTTCCGAGCTGCTCGTGGAGATCGACGGGTTGCATCAGGGCTGACCTGCGGCGCGCCGGTGCGCGATCACGCGCGCCAGGCCGAGCGTCGCCACGCAAATCCACCACGCCAACGCCGTGTTCGCAATCAGATGACCTTGCTTGGGCACGTCGGCAAGACCATCGCCGAGCACCGTGATCGTCAACGTCGTCAGCATGACGGTGCCGGCAAGGGCGCTGAACAGCAGCATGCGCGGCTGCGCGCGCCAGCGCCCGCGCCATAACAGCCAGACGCAAGCGACGAACGGTCCGAGCAGCGGCGCCAGCCGCCATGCCGGCAGCGCACTGAGCACACGGCTCAGGCTGAAGAACTGCGCCGGCAGCGGCGTGAAATCGCCGCCTTCGACAACGCCGAGCCCGGGCGCGAGCCAAGGTTCCAGGCTGATGAGCCCGTGCCACCACAGGCGCGCGAACAAGTCCGGCTCGCGCGCGAGCGTGGCGAGCTCGCGGGCACGCGTGACATTGGCCAGCTGCGGGCATTCGGTGTCCGGCCATGGCCCGATTTGCCACGCGCTCTTGCCGAGGTGGCGCAGGCACTCCGGAGTGAGGCCGAGCGATTGCGCCGTCGCCGCTGGATCGCGCGCGTGCGGCAGCAGTCCGGTGAACGTGACGTCGGCGCGGTTGTAGTGGTTGATCGCTTCGATGGCCGGACTGTCGCGGCGCAACTGCAGCGCTTGCACGGTGAGCCCGAGCAGCGCGCCGAGCAGCACCGCGCCGCCCTGCCAGGACCAGCGCCGCGTGCGCAGTCGGTCAATCAGCAACACGACCACCGCGCAGCCAAGCGGTAACAGCAAGTGCTGGATCTTGCTCAATGCCAGCGCGAACGCCGCTGCCGCGAGCAACGCACATGCATGGCGCGTGCGTGACCGGCCGGCGTACAGCACGATCAACCCGAGCAGCGCGTACAGGCACAGCAGCGCCGTCCACTCCGCATAAAACGTGTTCAGATAAATCGTGTCGGCAGGATCGGCGAACACGAGCGGCAGCAGCAAGCCATTGGCGAGCGCCGGCCACGTCCCGTCGCGGCGCAGGAATGCCCAATTGAATGCGCACCACAACAGAAGGAGGGCGGTGAACTTGAGCGCGCCGATCCAGCGCACGGAAAAATTCGTCGCGCCCGTGAGCGCGTGCTGCAGACGATAGATCGCCACGGTCGCGCCTTGAAACGCCAGCTCGCTCGACCAATAACACATCGGCGCCGGATTCGCGGCGAACGCGTAACGCGAATACGGTGCTTGCGGGCTGTTCTGCGTGGGGTCGGCCACACCCGGCCGATCCGGATACAGGTCGAAACACGCGGTGTAGCGCACCTCATCGTAACTGTTCGCCAACGCGATCAGCGGCCGGTGCAGCAGCACCGGCACGACGCGCAACAGGCCGCCGGCCAGACACAGACCCAGTGCGACCAGCAGCCAGTAAGGGATTGATTGCGGACGGATTTGCGGCATGGGCACCGACAAAATACGCGATTCTGCCGCAACATTGTGACAAGCAGGCCCGCTCGGCGGCGCGAAAAGCGTGAAACGGTTGGCACATGCCATAGCGAACAGCTAACACGCCGCCCGTCAATTTCCGCACGGGGCCGGTTCAGGCAGCGGTGCTAGTATTTGCGCCACTTAGCCGGCGCGCTCGCGCCTTGAGAGGGGATATGAAGCAGCAACTTGGCCATTACGACATCGTCGCCGAACTCGGCCGCGGCGGCATGGGTGTGGTCTACAAGGGCCACGAGACTTCGCTCAATCGCTACGTCGCAATCAAGGTGCTGGCCGATGCCCTGGCCCACGACGAGAGCGTGAAGGAGCGCTTTCTGCGTGAAGCGCGCAGCATGGCCTCGCTCAACGACCCACATATTATACAAATATATTTCATCGGCGAGGACGACGGCCAGACTTACTTCGTCATGGAGTTCGTCGACGGCGAATCGCTCGGCTCGGTGCTCAAGCGCGAAGGCAAACTCACGCCGGAGCAGTCCGCGAAGATCATTCACCAGACTGCGCAAGGTCTCGCCACGGCCCACGATAAAGGCGTGATCCACCGCGACATCAAGCCGGGCAATCTCATGTTGACCAGCCGCGGCATGGTCAAGATCGCCGATTTCGGCATCGCCCTGTCCACGCAGGACTTCAGCAAGAAACTCACCTCGACCGGCGAGTTCGTCGGTACGCCCGGTTACCTGTCGCCGGAAGTCTGTCAGGGCAAGCCGGTCGACCAGCGTTCGGACATTTTCTCGCTCGGCATCGTCTTGTTCGAGTGCCTCGCCGGACGCATGCCGTTCACCGATGAGTCGCCGCTCGGCTTGATGCTCGAAGTGGTCAAGGCGCAGATTCCGGACGTCTGCTCGCTCAACAAGGACGTCGATGCGGAGCTGTCGCGGATTCTCAGCAAGATGGTGGCGAAGGACCCGGCCGACCGCTATCAGAGCTGCCAGGAACTCGTGGCCGATCTGCAGCGTCATCCGCTCGTTGCGAAGGGCGGCGCGGTCACGCTGCAGACCAAGATGTCGCCGGCGGCGGCGACCGTAATCGGCGGCAAGACGCCGGTTTCCGGCCAGCGGCCGTTGCCGAACACGTCGCCGACGCCGCAACCGCTGCCGGTGAGCCGGCCGACCACGCCGTCGAGCGCGCAACCGATGCCCGGCGGCCATCAATCCGTGCTGCAATCGCAGGCGCCGGCCGCGAACAAGTCGCCGGCGTTGGCGCTGGCGATCGCCGCGATCCTGCTGCTCGGACTTGGCGGTGGCGTCTACGCGATGCGCGACCGCATCCCGATGCTGCAGCAATTCATGGGCGCGTCGCAGAACGCGGCGAACATTACCGCGCCGGCCACGTTGGGCGCGAGCAATACACTCGCCAGCACGGACGCTGCGGCGCCGCCGCCGGTCGCGACCGCCACCGCGCCGATGCCCGCGGCAAGCGCACCGCCGGCACCACCGGCAATGGCGCAACCGGAAGACCCGCGCTACGCGAACACCGCGACGCCGGCCGCGCCGGCAACGGCGAACGCGAGCACGACGCCGGAAGCGCCGGCGCCGGCCGCGCGCGCGTCCGAAGTACAGCCGCTACGGGAACTCGTTGCGGCGCGCGCCGCCGAAGCCGCGCCGGTCCAACATACGCTGGCCAAGGCCACGGTGCCGGAGGCCGTCAGCACGCCACGCCGGCCGCACGTGCCGACGATTGCGGTCGTCGCCGGTGGCGATGAAGTGATCACCGAACCGGCCGAACGCGCGATCGAGGCGGCGCTCTCCAAACGCGGCTATCACATGATCGATCAGGACATGATGCCGCGCGTCGCCCATCTGCTCGGTGGCGGCAGGCCGAACACCGCCGGCGTGCTCGCCGCGTTGAGCGGCCGCGCCGATGCCGTGATCGTCGTGCACGCACGCCCGGCCGGCTCGGAAAACATCAGCTATTACGGCCAGAGCTCCACGCTCAACACCGCGCAGCTCAACGTCACCGCATTTGCCGTGGAAGGCTCGCGCAAGCTCGGCGGCGGCAGTGAACAGGTGCACTTCACGAGCCTCAATGCCAGCGATCAGGCCGAGGAAGCCGTCGAAGGCATGCTGCCGCAGCTCGAGGAACGCTTGACCGAGTTCTTGCCGAGCCGGCATCGCGAGTAGTTCGGGTTTTCGGCGAGCGAAGGCCGGCGCGCATGCGCCGGCCTTTCTGTATCCGCGCTACGGCAATTCCCTCGGCGCGTTCGCACGACCCAGCAATTTTTGCGCGTAGTCGTATCCGGCCGCGATCGCGCGCTCGTAGGCTTTCCATTCCAACAGTTCGATGTCTTGCAGCGGCGGATCCAGCAGCAGACTGGTCTGCGCGCGGCGTTCCAGACTCGCGGCCTCGGCGTTGACCATGCCCGAACGCAACAGGATGCTCAAGATTCCCGGGCGCTGGCGCCGGCGCAAGATGAGGCGCTGCCAAGCCAGCCGCCACCACGGCGGCGAGGCGAATTCCTCCACGTCCGCGTGCAGCACATCATCCGCGCCAATGTCGACCGCGACAATTTCGCCGACGCCTTGCGCATGCATGATGTCGGCGGGCAGGTTATTGATGACGGCGCCGTCGACATACACCTGGCCGCGGTGGAACACCGGCGGCAGGATGCCCGGTATGGCACAACTCGCCCGCAACCAGAACCACAACGGCCCGCTGCGATGCGCTTCGGCGCGGCCGGCAGTAAGGTTCGAGGTGACGCAGAAATACGGCAGCGCCAGATCGGCGATGTCGCGTGGTCCGAACGCTTCGCGCAGCAGTCTGGCGACGCGTCGCCCGGCGACGAGAGCTATAAATGGAAATGTATAATCTTTGAGCGGCCGGCCGAGCACGAAGGCGCGCCGGTAATTGTCGAACATCTCCTCGTCCGACCAATCGGCGGCAACGCCGGCACCGATGATCGCGCCGATCGACGTGCCACCCACGCTATCGATGCGCATACCGGCCTCGCGCAACGCGCGCACGACGCCGATGTGCGCGAAGCCGCGCGCGCCACCGCCCGACAGCACGAGCCCGATGCTGCGTCCCGTCAGCAGGCGTGCGACGCGCTCGATGTCGCGGTCGTGGCGCACGTGGTGGTGTTGCGCTCCCGGCACGACATCGAGCCAGCGCCGGGCGGCACCGTGCTCGATCGTGTGCGCGCGATGCAACAGTACGAGATGGCGCGGCCGATGCAGCGCGCTTTCCGCATCCAGGCTCGCACTTTCCGGCCACGCCGTCGCCGGTTCGATCGCGTCGGCGAGCAACAGCAGGCAATCGGCCTGGCGCACGCACAGGTCGCGCCAGTCGCGATCCTCACCGTCGCCTAGATACAACACGAAACGGACGCGCGCCTCGAGTGCACTGAACCATTCGCTGGTTTGGCCGCGTGCACTCTGCGCATCGATCAACGCGCAATCGCCATATTGTGTGAGCGTGCCGCGCAGACGTTCGGCAAAATCGCGCGCCGCTACGGCGCTGTCGTGCGGCAGAATCGCGAACGTGCGCGAAGCGGTCAGTTGCGTGCTCGTGAAACGCGTGACGAGCCGGCGCACCGCCAAGCGCGCGCTGACCAGCATCGCTTCCGGATGCTTGGCGACGAGCTTCTCGAAACCTGCGCGCGGCAGGCGCAGCAGTTCGGAATCGCGCAACGCGCGCACGCTGGCCGAACGCGGCTGGTCGACGATGAGCCCGAGCTCGCCGACGGTCTCGCCAGCGGCGACGATGCCGTCCAGGTGCAACTCGCCTTTCACGTCCGGCTTGAATGCGCCGAGGCTGCCGGACTTGAGCACGTACAGCGAATCGGCCGGATCGCCGAGCTCGAACAGCGTGGCGCCACCGGGCAGGGCGAACCATTCCAGTTCGCCGGCGAGTTCGTCGAGCGTCGTCTCGTCCAGGTGCTGGAACAGCGCGAGCTCGCGCAATAACGCGTGCGTGTCCAGTGCTTGGCTCATGTTCCCCTCACCGCGGGCATGCTAGCGCATTGTCCTTGATTTTCGCGCGCCGACCCTGCACGTTGTCGGCATGACAGCCAACAATCCTCTGCTCGATCATGGCGAACTGCCGCGCTTCGCGGCGATCCAGCCCGAACACGTGCAGCCCGCCGTCGCGGCCCTGCTCGACGAGTATCGCGCGCGCATCGAGGCGTTGCTCGCCAGCTCCGCTGCTCGCACGTTCGCCGATACGATGCTGCCGCAGGAAGCACTCGAAGCGCGCCTTGAGCAGGTCTGGTCACCGGTCTCGCATCTGCACGCGGTCAAGGATTCCGAAGAGCTACGAGCCGTGTACGGCGAGGCCGAACAGGCGATCAGCGATTTCGCCGCCGAGCTTGGCCAGAATCGCGAACTGTATGCGGCGGTGAAAGCGGCGGCCGACGACGCGGCGTTCCTCGATCTGCCGCGCGCGGCGAGAAAGGTCGTCGAACACAGCTTGCGCGATTTTCGTTTGTCCGGCGTCGCGCTCGAGGAGCCGGCGCGCACGCGCTTCCGCGAAATCGTCAGCGCACTGACGCGCCTGGCCACCGAGTTCGAGGAAGCCGTCCTCGACGCCACCGAAGCGTGGCGTGAGCCGGTCGACGAAGCCGCGCTGCGCGGGTTGCCGCAAGCCGAGCGCGAACAGATGCGCCAGGCGGCGGCCGAAGCGGGCCAAGATGGTTATCTGGTCACGCTCAAACAGCCCAGCGTGCAAGCGGTGCTCACCTACGCCGACGATCGCGCGCTGCGCGAGCGCGTGTACACGGCGTACAACACACGTG
>Ga0207695_10001078_pt1 | contig 47698 bp, 45 predicted proteins | sample KBSC54metaG_FD_184354 | JGI IMG/M metagenome (GOLD analysis project Ga0207695, IMG submission 184354) | Corn rhizosphere microbial communities from Kellogg Biological Station, Michigan, USA - KBS C5-4 metaG (SPAdes) (version 2) | ecosystem: Host-associated > Plants > Roots > Rhizosphere > Soil...
GACCTGATGAACAAGCCCCGCGCGGAGTTGCGGGCGAAGCTACTTGAGGAGAGTCTCACGAAAAGGCCGAGAAAACCTCGAAAGAAACGCTTAAGTTGATGCCATTAGGTACGGTACGGTTAACAAAACGGGACAAGCGACAAGCGCATTTTTTAATGCAGGTGCATTTTTCAATGGTCCGGACGAGAAGGTAGTTTTTCAGCCTGAAATTTTGTTTTTTCCCAACTGTGGAACAAAACGGGACGGGTGCCGTGCGGGCCACCCTTTCTATTATTAACGGCTAGTGATCAACTCATCGTTGAATTGTCACTTTGTAGGGAGCAAGGTCGGTCGACAGCTTCATTCGGCCGGCAGGGACGCGATCATCTGCCTTTCGCGGCTTTGAAGGCGGGCCGCTTCGGCGCGGGCGGCTTGGTCTTGGGCATGCAGCGCGGCGATCTTGGCTTGATAGGATTGGCGAACGCTGGCTGCGCGTTTGTTCTTCGTTTCGGCAGCCTGGGCCATGGCGGCGGTGGGGGCGGGCTGGGATTGGGCGGCCTGCAAGGCCTGCTGATATTCGAGTTCAACTTGCTGCAGCTCTGCGTTCCCGCGTGTGACCAGGTCGTGGGCGGCATTTTGTGCGGCAAGGGACTTGGCCGCCAGCTCGTTGATGCGCAGCTCGATCGCCTCGCACTCGGGCCGGATTTGCTCGATCGCGGCGCGCCGGGCCAGTCGGCGTTGTTGCAGTTCGGCCAGGTCCCTTTCACGCTGGCGATGTTCTTCCACCACAGCAACCACGGCGTTCCAGGGTCGATGCGTGGATTCGTACCAGCGCCCGCCGGTGACTTGCTTTCCCAGATCGGCCCAATCCGTAGCGATTTGGCCAAGGCCGCAGTCGGAAGCTTCATGAGCGGTGAGGGTGAGAATCTGCCCCTTTGCTTTGATGAGCTTACCCGGCGCGGTCGTGCGCAAAACGGGCACATTGTTTTCGTGTGTCAAGTAAATTTCCAAATCCGGCTCGCTCATGCCGCGGATGAGTAGGTCGGCATGGCCGCCCTGCGCGGTCGAGGCACGAATCTTCGCTTCAAATCCGGATCGAAATTTTGCGTCTACATCGGCGGGGCCGTTGTCGCTCATTCGGAAGGGCACTGCGGCGCCGATGACGCCATCGGGCGTTAGATACACATGCGGGCAGCACATCGCGATCACGGCCGCTGCCGAGTAGGCGGTCTTTACGTACGCGACGACTTCCACTTTTTGCGAGATGGGCAAAAGGTCATCGACCATTTCGCACATCTGATCGATTCTGCCGCCGGGGCTGTCGATGACCAGGATGATGCGAGGAGCCTTGGCCGCTACCGCTTTGGCAAGACCAGCGTGAAGCGCATCGGCGGTGATATCCCTTCCGATCACTCCAAAAACTGGAATCAGCACGTAGGGCGAACCATCATGCGCGGATCGGGTCAGGGTCTTGATGCTGGCCTGTTCAAGCTTTCGGGCCATCGTGTAACCAGGCGGCACGAAGATTTCGAGTTTGAGGGCTTCCTTGTTCTCAGAGACGATTTCGCCGTCAAATGATTTTCCGTTTTTCAGGAGGACGTGATCGAGGTGAAACGCGGCAGGCCCGATCCATTGCGGCGCGGGCTCGGGTCCGGAGGGCCGATTTTGGATCACGATATGATCGGCATAGGTCGAGGCCGTGCCAGCCATCACGACGGCCATCACGGTGGAGCAAACTACCGCGGTGAAACTCGATTTCATTTTCCCTCCCGGCGTCCTATGGCTGGCACGTTTTGCACGGATGAAGCCCGGCAGTGTTCGGCTGATCGCGCGTCTCGAGAAAACATGACGATATAAGGCGGGCAAATGCAATTTCTGATAATGATCTATCAATGGGGGCTACTTCGGTCTCATCGGGAACAAATTGACCCGTCTCCTGATCGAATGGCACCAGCAGGAGGGGGCTCCAAATGACAGATCTGCGGCAGGATAGGCAAGAAACGGGGCGCGCGGATCGCCTTATCAAAATATTGCCAAAAATCGCAAGTATTTGATTACATGTGACTTATGTCAATAAAATGGCGCTTTTTAGGGCCAAAAACAGCCAAAGCGCGCCCCGTTTTGTCTCATTTTGTTCCATGTACGGAAACGTACTATCGTATCCGCTTGAGGATGCATGACTTGCGATGAGGGGAAAATCGGGGCGCCGCGGGGCGCTTGCGCACAAAAGCGCCCCGAGTGTCTCACGAACGGGCTCTTTGATCACCACGCTGGCGGCGCGAACATCAGCTTCCGACTCGGCTTGACAACCGGCCCTCCACCGATAAACTGCCCGATTCTTTACCGGCAAGCGATTTTCGGCCGGCCTGGGTGCGTCGCGGCGTTTTCGCGGTCGCTTGGGATTTTGTTTTGGATTGATTGTTGAAGGAAGCGTTTATGAGCACGTACATGCCCAAGCCCGGCGAAGTGGCCGCCAACTGGCACGTGGTGGACGCCACCGACCAGGTCCTGGGGAGGCTTGCCGCCCGCATCGCGATTGTGATTCAGGGCAAGCACAAGCCGACTTATACGCCGCACGTTGATACCGGCGATTTTGTGATCGTCATCAATGCCGAGAAGGTGAAGGTCACCGGCGCCAAGGCCGAGGTGATCGAATACGATACTTACTCGCGATATCCGGGCGGCCGACATCTTTATTCCTATCGGCGGATGCACGAGCTGCATCCGGAAAAGATCATCGAGCTGGCGGTTCGACGCATGCTCCCCAAGAGTAAGATGGGGCGCAATATACTTGGCAAGCTCAAAGTTTATCGCGGCGATCAGCATCCGCATTCGGCTCAGCAGCCCAAGCCGATGAAGTTCCAAATGAGCGGCGCCGGCGCGCGGATGAAGTAAACAGACTCACGAGATTCATTTAATCACAGCAATCACTTATGTCAGAAGAAACCAACACAGCGAACCTTCCCGAATCGGTCGCCGGCGACGTTCCAAAGCCGAAAGTCAATTACACCTGGGGCGTTGGCCGCCGAAAGTCGGCCGTCGCGCGAGTTCGCGTGGCACCGGGAACCGGACGCATTGAGATCAATGGCCGGGCGCTCAACGATTACCTGACCAACGAGCGCGATCGCAAGGCCATCTTCGGCCCGCTGGAAGTCACCAACACCGGCGGAAAGATGGATGTGCTGGTCAATGCCGGTGGCGGTGGCCCGACCGGGCAGACCGGCGCGATCATTATGGGTCTGGGCCGAGCGCTCGCGAAGTTTGATCCGAGCCTCGAAGTGGCTCTTCGCAGCGGCGGGTTTCTCACCCGCGACAGCCGAATGAAGGAACGTAAGAAATATGGACAGCGCGGTGCACGCCGGCGCTTCCAGTTCTCCAAGCGATAAAGCCTGGCGAAAAATCAGCAAACAACAAAGCCCGATCAAGCCGATCGGGCTTTTTGTTTTGTTATGAAATTCGCGGGGGAAAAGCTACTTTTGCAGCAGGCGTGCCACTTCCTGGCAATCCTTATCGCCACGGCCGGAAAGATTCACCAGCAAGATTTTGTCCCGGCCCATCTTCGGCGCAACCTTCACAGCTTGTGCGATCGCGTGAGCGCTTTCCAGCGCGGGGATGATGCCTTCGATTTTCGCCAGCAATTCGAAGGCGGTCAGCGATTCGTCATCGGTGATGCTGACGTAGTTCACCCGGCCAGAATCCTTCCACCAGGCATGCTCGGGGCCGACGCCGGGGTAATCGAGGCCGGCACTGACGGAATGAACGTCGGCGGTTTGCCCGTCATCGTTTTGAAGAACGTAGGAAATGCAGCCGTGCAGAACGCCCGGCTGCCCCGCACACAGCGAGGCGGCATGTTGCCCGAGCGCGCTTCCGCGGCCGCCCGCTTCAACGCCGATCAGCTTCACATCCTGATCATCAACGAATGGATGGAAGATGCCCGCCGCGTTGCTGCCGCCCCCGACGCAGGCGATGACGCAATCGGGCAAGCGGCCTTCGATCTCCATGCATTGCTGGCGTGATTCCCGGCCGATGCAGGCCTGGAAATCGCGCACCATTTCCGGAAACGGATGCGGCCCGGCGACGGTGCCGATGATGTAATGCGTGTGCTCGACGCTGCCCATCCAGTCGCGCAGCGCCTCGTTGAGCGCATCCTTCAGCGTCTTCTGCCCGCTTTGAACGGGGATGACGTTGGCCCCCATGAGTTTCATGCGGAAGACGTTCAGGCTCTGCCGGCGCACGTCTTCGGCACCCATGTAGACGTCGCATTTGAGGCCAAACTGGGCGGCGACGGTTGCCGTCGCGACGCCATGCTGACCCGCGCCGGTTTCGGCAATTACGCGTTTCTTGCCCATGCGGACCGTGAGCAGCGCCTGGCCAATCGTGTTGTTGATCTTGTGCGCGCCGGTGTGGTTCAGATCTTCGCGCTTGAGATAGATTTTCGCGCCGCCCAAATGTTCGGTGAGCCGGCGGGCGAAATAAAACCGGCTCGGTCGACCAACGAATTCGCGAAGGTAATATTCGAATTCCTTCTTGAATGCAGGATCCGCCTGGGCTTTGCGATATTCGGCTTCGAGTTGATTCAGCGCAAAGATGAGCGTTTCAGGAACGAACACGCCGCCGTACGGACCAAAATGACCCTGAGCATCAGGCAGGCGCGGCGGTTGTGCGGCGGCAGTTGTCATGGATGTATGGTAGGGGAGCGATCGCGATTTGAGCAACGCAAAAGAAGAATTCCGGTTTCTGAATTAGGCAGCAACTGCTTCGCGAATTTCAGCGGAGCGGGAGGTTGATCTTCGGCTGAACGCCCACCAGAGCAACAATCCACCCGTCACGAGGATCACACTCACCACCATGCTATAGCTCTGTGGCGGCAAAAACGTGAGCGTCCCTGTCCCGGCACCGACGACCGCCGGCTCCACGCGCAGCATTTCCAGCACATACCGAAACAGGCCTTCAATCAGCATCATCGCGGCAAAAACGCGGCCGGGCGTGTGCGGCATCGTGAAGTAAGCGAGCAGGAAAGCCGCGATCAAAAAGCCGGTGAGCGCGCTGTAGAGCTCTGCCGGGTGGACCGGATCCGCGCGTTGTTGGCGCGCGAGCGCTTCGAGCCCATCATCTTCGAGCTGGCCTTTGCTCTTGAGATAAGCGGCATCGAGAATCTGCGCATCAGCAACCGGAATCGGCTCTTGAAGTTCGCTGAGGTGCCGCTGATCCATGTATTGTGCCAGCGGGCAATCCACGATTTCACCAGCCGGCGTTCGGATCTGATCCTTCACCAGCTTTCGCGGCACGGGCGAGCCGAGATTGTTGCCTTGGAACTCTGTCGTATAGGCATCGCTCAGATATGGAAACTGCACCGCCCACGGCACCTTGCATTCGGCTCCATAGCAGCAGCCATTGAGAAAGCATCCGATTCGGCCAAAGCCCAGGCCAATCATCAGGCACGGCGCGACAATGTCCATGCCGAGCCGGACCGGCACCTTGTGATAGATCGCATACGCAATGAGCGACGGGAAGGCCAAAAGAAAGCCGCCGTAATAGGTGAGCCCGCCTTCGCGAATATTGATGGCATTCCAAAGGTTCTGCCCGAAGCTCAGGTTCGATTGCGTGTATTGCCCTATGTTTTCCAACACGTGCGAAAGGCGCGCGCCCACTACGCCGGTCACGAGGGCGAGGAGCGCGGCATTGGCAAACAATTCTGGATCAATGTTGTAGCGCTTGCCCACGGCCTGCGCTACCTTCATGGCCGCGAGGAAACCAGCGACCATCATCACGCCGTAGCCGTAGATCGGGATATGCAAAAATGGGAGTCGAAAAAGCTCTTGCCACATAGTCGATTTAGGCCGGCATGGCCCACCCTTCACTACGCCTCATGGGGTTTGCCGTTCGAGCGTTGTCGCGTGAGAAACGGTTTCCGAGATTTGGTTTTGCCGATCGAGAATGATCACTCGCGAGCGATGACTGTGTGCCTCTTCGGGCGTCGCCTGAACGAAGCTCATCACGATGACGCGGTTGCCGACTTTTGAAAGGCGAGCCGCAGCTCCATTGATCCCGATGACTCCGCTGCCGGCCTTTCCGGGTATAACGTATGTTTCAAAGCGGTTGCCGTTCTCGCAATCGGCTACGACCACCGCCTCGTTAGGCAGCAGTCCGCTGGCGTGCAGCAGGTCGGAATCGATCGTGATGCTGCCATGATAATTGACGTCGGTCTGCGTGACCGTCGCGCGATGGATTTTGGACTTCAAGAGCTTAATGAACATCGGACGAACGATTGTAGGGAGATTGCCGATCAAAAGGTAGCGAGCACGGTCGTGTTCGAATGCTCGATTCGGCCAGCATCTTTAGCCTGTGGTCACACGATGAATCAAGGCAATCGAGTGATAAGAATGGCTGTCGGCGTGGGGATGATTTTGGCCGCGGCAATAGTCATTGGGTGCCACCGCGCGCCAACTCCGCCTCAACCACGCGCGCATGGATTTTTGGCGCTCGGTGATTCCTACACCTGCGGCGAGTCGGTCGAGCCGAGCCAATCCTGGCCGATCCAGCTCGCCCAGCGAATGCGCGGCGATGGAGTAGACTTGGGACAACCCACAATCATTGCCAAAACCGGATGGACAACCGATGAACTTTCGGCAGGAATGGATCGGGCAAATCTGAAGGGAACCTATCAGCTCGTCACACTGCTGATCGGCGTCAACAATCAATTTCGTGGCCGCTCGATCGAACAATATCGCAAGGAATTTATCTCGCTTCTGAAACGAGCCATCGCCCTTGCCGGAGGCAAACCTTCGCTTGTTGTCGTTCTTTCGATTCCCGATTGGGGCGTGATGCCATTTGGAAAAGACAAGAACCCATCGGCAATTGCGAAATCGATCGATGATTTTAATGCGGTCAACCGGCAGGAAACGGCGGCACTCGGGGCGCGATACGTTGACGTCACCGCCGAAAGCCGATCCGCGGCAACACAGCCGTCACTGATAGCAGGTGATGGGCTTCACCCATCCGCAAGGATGTATTCGCAGTGGGTTGAACTGGCTACACGGATCGCCGAGGCGGCGGTGAAATCGCAATGAAGATTGATGCGAGCCAAACCTCTCGCTCCCTTCTGTGGATCGGCCTTGGATTGTGGGCGATAAGCTGGGCCATCATCGCGCTCGAAATCTTTCGCGGACATCACATGGTTGAAGCTTAATCGCTGCCTTCTCGTTCTTCGATCCTTCGATCCAGGTGCTGCACGCTTGGCTGAATGCCACGTTTGGACTTAGCGTAAAACTCCAGGATCTCACAGATCTCGCCGGTCATCGGCTCAATCTCGCGCATGGCCGCCATGGCCGAAGTTTTCGTGCGATAGGTATGGATGCATTGATAAGCGGCACGGATCGAAAAGATCCCAGCGCGGCTGATGCCAGCGCGCCGACAGCCGACCGCATTATACCCTTTGAGACCGCCCCAGAGCATGGCAGCAAAGGGCGGGACTTCCTGCCCGACCGCTTGATTGCCGCCCACCATCGCAAGACGGCCAACTCGATTGAACTGGTGCAAGGTGCAGCCACCTCCCAGGAACGAGCGCTGCCCGATGTGGCAATGTCCTCCAAGCAACGCTGCATTGGCGAGGATGACATGGCTTTCCACCACGCAATCGTGCCCAACGTGTGCGGCGCCCATCAGCGTGCAGTTGTCGTCGATTCGCGTGGCTCGCTCTCGGCCGGGATGTGTCGCCCGGTGAACCGAGGCCGATTCACGAATCAGCACGTTATTGCCAATGATCAGCCAGCATTGTCGGCGCTCCTCCAGGGGCTTTTTAAGGAATTGGAGATGCTGGCCATCCAGACCAACGTAAGCGCCAGGACCGATGTGGCAATCGGTGCCGATGACTGTTGGCCCTTCGATCACGCTATGCGACTTGATGATGCCGCCTCGCCCGATACTGACGTGCGGCCCGATGATCGCGTACGCCTCAACTTGTACATCGTCCGCCAGCTCGGCGGCCGGGTCGACAATTGCCGTTGAATGGATCGTTGCCATCGTTGATAGAAATCCCTTTCACCTGCCCGGAGTCCGCACGTTCATTTTGCCGGGGGAGGGGCATGCGTCAATGCCTTGGCGTTCTCTTCTTTCGGCATGCGATCAAAGTCCAAGTGTAGCGATATAACGCGGCAGCACGCTTTCCCAACTGAATCCGTTGATGACATCCGATCTTGCGGCCTCGACCAAACGCTTTCGAAGAGCCTCATCGTTCAGGAGTCTGGCGATCGCGGAAGCAAGACGATCCGGCGCGCCGACGGGCACGAGCAGGCCGGTCTGTTCATTGCGCACGACGTCGCGAATTCCAGGCGCATCGGTTGCCACGACCGGCACGCCCGCGGCCATTGCTTCGATCAGCACGAGGCCAAATCCTTCTGCTTCAGATGGCAAAACCAGGAGATCGATCTGCGACAACGCCTCGGTCGGCCCCTTTGTTGCACCGCGCAGAATGACTCGATCGCCGAGGCCAAGTTCTGCGATCTGCTTTTCCAATTCGGCACGTTGCTGACCTTCGCCGAAAATCAGGCATCGAACGCCATCCAGTCGGCGCATTGCATCAATCAAATCAGGAATGTGCTTCACGGGATCGAGCCGGCCGATGAAACCGATAGTGGCCGTTCCTACGCGCGCGACTTCTCGTACAGCGATTTCATTAACATCGATTGCGTTCGGGATTACGACGATTTTTTCCGCTGGTACGTGTGCCCACTCGCGTGCAACTGTCGCCACCGATTCCGACGGCACGATGATCCGCTTCGCGACCCATTGCGCAAGACTCTGCACCGGCCAATGCCACCGCGGGCGTGGCTGCGTGGTTTGGATCGATTGAAAAAACCGAACGTCCCGTCGCCATAGCGAAGCTGCAGCTGCCATGGCGTTGGCATGAACCAAAAAGCTCAAAACCGTATCGAACTTTCGGTCCGAAATGAGGCGGATCAACCGCCGCATCACCAGTAAATCGGTCGGGCCGCGCGCTTCCAACGCCGTCACAGCAATACCTGCCTCGGCAATCTGATCGGCAACCGGTCCTCGTCGTCCCAGGCAGGCCACTTCAACCTGCGCAGCGCCGGCATCGCGCAGGCGAATGGCCAATTCGCGCACGACCGTGGGCGTGCCGCCGATCTCGAGATCCGTATTGAGCAGAAGAAGTCGCCGCAAGGACGGTTAGTGTAGACGAAAACATTCGTCACAACCCCAACATGTCCGCCATCGAATATCGGCCCGGCTTCTGATTTTGCAGCCAGAGGCCCGCTTTAAGCGCACCGTGTACAAAGGTATCGCGATTCGTGGCGACGTGCGTCAATTCGAGTCGCTCGCCCAATGCCGCAAAATAGGCAGTATGCCGGCCGACTTCATCGCCAATACGAAGGGCGTGCATGCCGATCTCTCCGCGCTTGCGAACAACGTCGTCGCCATGCCGATCGAAAGTCAGGGCATCGCGCGTCTTTCCAGTCGCTTTCAAGATGGCTTCCGCGAGGCCCGAGGCGGTGCCGCTGGGCGCATCTTTCTTGAAGCGGTGATGTCCCTCGACGATTTCTTTGTCGTAATCGTCGCCAAGGATCTTGGCCACTTCACCGGCAATCTTGAAAAGAACATTGACGCCGAGACTCATGTTGGGGGCCTGAAGCACGGGAATGTCGGCGGACGCCTGGTCGATCAGCGCATGGTCGGATTGTTGTAAACCCGTTGTGCCGATGACCATGGCGATGTGCTTCTGCCGGCAGGTCTCCAGCCACTGGCGCATCGAAGCAGGCGATGAAAAATCGATCAGCACCTGAGGCGTCTTCTTCAAGTCGGTGCTGATGCGGACACCATTCGCGCCGATGCCGGCGACTTCACCCGCGTCGCGCCCCTGGGCCGGGTGATCGGGCCGTTCGATAGCGCCGACGACTTCATAGCCAGCTTGGCCGGCCAGCGCCACCAGCCGCGCGCCCATGCGCCCAGCCGCTCCGGTTATTGCCAACGTTGTCATGGATATTCCTATTTGCGCCGATTCGTGGCCAGCTTCGGATCGCCGCCCAAGGCCGTGATGATCGCTTCGAGGCTGTCTTCAACCGGAATAGGCCGATTGACATATTTCCCGTGCGGCTCGCTGCGCGGCGCGGTGTCCTGAGCGGCCTTCATGTCGATGCCGGTGTGGTATTTCACCGTGACATTCGGGTCCTTCAATTCATGGCCTGTGAGAATGCAGACGACCGATTCGTCCGGCGAAATCACCTGCTTGTCCAGCAATCGGCGAAGTCCCGCGACGCTGGCGGCACTCGCCGGCTCGCAGCCAAACCCCCATCGAGCCACCATGGCGCGATGTTCGAGAATTTCCTCGTCGGTCACTTCCTCGACGACGCCGTTCATGATACTCAGCGCTCGAAGCGCTTTGGGCAGATTCACCGGATGGCCGATTTCGATCGCACTAGCGACCGTATGCGCGTGGTAATCTTGCTCCGCGAGAACCGCATAATGCTTCTGCACCGCCGTCGCGTCGTACCAGTTGTCTTTCCAGCTCACGCCCTGCTTGGAAAGTGTGTAGAGCGTATTGGCGCCGGCGGCGTTGATAATCGCGAGCCGAGGGATCTTCTTGATCAGCCCCAGCTCCTGCAATTCGGCGAAAGCTTTTCCAAAGGCGGAGCAATTTCCGAGATTGCCGCCGGGCACGATGATCCAATCAGGCGCTTCCCAGTCGCGCGCCTCGAGGATGCGGTACATGATGCTCTTTTGCCCCTCGAGCCGGAACGGGTTGACGCTGTTCATTAGATAGATGCCCATCTCCGGTGCATCGACGGCAATCTGCCGAACGCGGCGCAGGCACGCATCAAAATCACCCTGGATTTGCAGCGTCAGCGCGCCGTAATCGAGCGCCTGCGATAGCTTGCCGACCGAAATTTTCCCGCTGCCGATGAACACCACGCCCTGCATTTCCGAGAGCGAGGCGAACATCGCCAGGCTCGCGCTGGTGTTGCCCGTCGAGGCGCAGGCGACACGCCGCGCGCCCACAAGGCGCGCATGCGTGAAGGCGGCAGTCATGCCGTTGTCCTTGAAGCTTCCACTGGGATTGAGGCCTTCGTATTGCAGCAGCAGCTTGCCAGGCTTTATCCCAAAATGGCTTGCCAGAATATCGGCCTGCTGGAGAACGGTGCGTCCTTCGCCAATAGATACGATGTCTTCCTCGGCTCGATAGAAAGGCAACAGTTCCCGGAACCGCCATACGCCGGAAAAATCGGCCCTCCCCTCGGCCGCCGTGCCCTTCGTGCTCCAGCGATGCTCAAAAAACCGCAGGCTTTTGAGGCGCGGAAGTTTGTTCCAGTCGTATCGTACGTCAAGCAGACTCCCGCACCGCTCGCAGGCCACGTGGACCTGCTCGATCGCGTAAGTCGCCCCACATGCGGGATTCATGCACTGCTGGAAAGCCGTGTCGGTCATTGTCGTTAGAAATTAAGACCTGCGGGGGGAAAGGTCAAAGCAAGGGGCCGAAACTCGTGGAGCACTCGTCGCGACGGCAAATCGACCTTCGTCGCGGCTTTGACGTTGCGGGCCAACATGTTTCAACTGATCGATTTCATTTTCGGTGTGCTCAAAGGCGTGGCTTTCGCTGATTGCCTGATGCATTCCATCCGGTTATGCTAGCAGCCCAAGGAAAACGACGATAGTTCGATTGTCACCCTGGGGGTGAACCACCTGTTCAAATTTCGTCCCGGTCTCAATTTGTTTCGCCTTATGCTGCCATCTAGCGTTGGGAGGATCATGTACTCATCGAAGTTCGCGTCGAAACATCGAGTCTTCATCAATACCTTGCAAGCCTTGTGTCTAGCGATGATCCTTTCATGCGTGTCCTCCGCCCACGCGGATCAGATCGTGACGGCGTATAACCTGAGTGGAACACCGACGATCATTCAAAGCTTCGGTCAGCTCAACAATTCAAGTACACAGATGTCTATGCAGCGCATTGAGTCAGCGGGAGGTAAGACATACGTATCCATCGCGAACAACAATAACGGCCCTGGCGCGGTTTGGATATTTGGGGCTGATGGTTCAATTGTACAGCAGATAACCACGTCGCGGCTTGACATTCCGTCCGGTATGGCGGTGGACACTACTGGGAATGTTTATGTCGCGAGCTCGGCTCATCTGGGAAAACTCGGAACTCTATCGCAATCAGCTGACATTCTGAAATTTGATTCCACTGGAACAGTGGTGGGAGATTTCCAGCCGTTTGGTGTGGACATTAACGAATACCTCGACGTCAAAATCAATTCTTCCGGCTCCATTATCGGTTCTGCGTGGGGCGGCGCCGGTCCCAATATAGCCAGGCTTGACTCATCTGGTAACCTCCTGGGCAGTTTCGATTCGGTGGGACCAACGCGGCTTGAAACGAACCTTGCCGTATCTTCGTCTAACGATGTTTGGGTTTTGAGTGACGCTAACGGTCCGGGGGCTGAAAAGATTGAAGATTTTGGCGCAACGGGAACTCTCAAGAGCTCCATTCCTCTTGCGGCAACTGACCTTTATAGCGGCTTGCGAATTGACAAATCGGGCAACATTTGGACATACGATAATTCGACGGATCTGTTTGAAGAATGGCAATCTTCTGGCGCTTTGGAGAAGACTTATTCGCTCGGCTTAACCGGCGTAAGTGATTTTACCTTCACGCCAGATGGTGATTTGCTCGTTATTGACAACGCCCCGGAGCCGACCTCGCTGGCGGTACTACTTCCCCTTACCTTGGCCACCCTGTGCCGGCGAAAGCGCCGCGCGACGAGCGCAGCCGAGAATTGAACCTGAACCCGTCACGGCACGCTACATTCGTCGGACTATGCTCGATTCGGATTGGCTTTCGGTATGCGCGCTGGCCAGATGGCGCAGATCAGCGAAAGCCAGACGACTGGCTTCGACCGAATGAGCTTCGCATGTTACTCCGATGTTCTAGTCCGGCCATTATGATTCCAACTGGATTTCCCGATTCGCCGAATCTAGATTGATCGCCATGGACGGCGCGTTGCGCGATCGGGTGATCGTCATAATCGGCGGCACGACCGGCATGGGACTGTCGGCGGCTAAAGCCTGCGCAAACGCTGGCGCAAAGCTCGTTATCGTGGGGCGCGATGCGCCGGGAACATCAGCAGCGGCTTCGACACTTGGCAAGGGCGTGTGCGCCATGACCGGCGACGCGACGCAGCCGGCGACTGCAGTTCGGGCGATTCGCACTGCCGTCGATGAGTTTGGGCAGCTCGATGGGCTGTATCACGTGGCCGGCGGCAGCGGGCGCGGCGCAGGTGATGGGCCGCTGCATCAAATTACCGACGAAGGTTGGGAATTCACGACGCGACTGAATCTTTCGTCGCTGTTCTATTCCAATCGAGCCGCCGTGCAGCAATTTCTGAAGCAAAAGACCGGTGGCAGCGTGCTCAATATGGGATCGGTTCTTGGCTGGTCGCCTTCTCCACAGTTTTTTGCGACACATGCCTATGCGACGGCCAAAGCCGCGATCATCGGCCTTACGCAATCGGCAGCCGCTTATTACGCGCCACAAGGAATCCGATTTAATGTGATCGCGCCGGGGCTGGTGCGAACACCGATGGCGCAGCGGGCGGCGAACGATGCGAAGATCATGCAGTTCATCGAGAAAAAGCAGCCGCTGGATGGCGGCCGGATCGGCGCGCCTGAGGACCTGGACGCGGCTGTCGTCTATTTCCTTTCCGATCAATCGAGATTCGTAACCGGGCAGGTGCTGGCGATCGACGGCGGCTGGAGCGTCAGTGAAGGCCGGGAGCGTGCGGAAGGCGCGCCATGAAACACGCTGAGGGATATGTCCTGGGCATTGACGTAGGCGTGACGAATGTCAAGGCAGTTTGTATTGATGCGATGCCGCAGCCGGGACCGTATCAGACTTTTGAAAGGCCGACGCTTGCACAGCGGTCCGATTGGCCGACCGGAGTAGCGGATCTGATCAAGACCATCGAAACGATCAATGGTCCTGCGCGGGGAATCGGTCTGGCGGCGCCGGGAATCGCACATCCCGATGGCACGCACATCGCCTGGATGCAGGGTCGCCTGGCGGAAGTGCACGATCTGAACTGGAGTGAATTTCTGAAACGTCCGGTGCCGGTGCTCAACGATGCCCAAGCTGCGCTGTTGGGCGAGACATGGGTCGGCGCGGCACGCGGATCGGCCAACGTCATGCTTCTGACCCTCGGCACCGGCGTGGGCGGCGCGCTGATGGTCGATGGCAAGCTGCTCAAAGGATTCTCAGGTCGAGCTGGACACCTTGGGCATATCAGCTTGAATCCCGACGGAGAGCTAGACATCGTCAATACACCGGGAAGCCTTGAGGACGCTATCGGCAATTGCACTGTTTCAGATCGCACTCACGGGCGCTTTGAGACGACGCACGAACTGGTCGCAGGCTTCGAAGCGGGCGACACTGAAGCCGCCCGCGCCTGGCTAACAAGCATTCGCAGCCTGGCAGCAGCCATTGCCTCTCTGATCAATGTTGTCGATCCGGAAGTCGTCGTGATTGGCGGCGGGATCGCGCAGGCATCTTATGAAAGCCTTCGCGAGCCCTTGGCGCGCGAGCTGGAGCGATTTGAATGGCGGCCATTTGGGCGAGGCGTTCGCATTGCCGCCGCTCATTGCGGATCATTTGCTGGAGCCGTCGGCGCGGCTAAAAATGCCTTGGACAAAATAGAACTATGACCACTCCTGCGAATGATTATCTCGACCGCTGTCGGGCACTGGCAGATACCGTCCAGGCGCAACTCCCGCAAATCCGCCAGGCGGCAGACTGGTTTGCCGACAGCATCGCGGCGGGGCGGATGGTCCATGTTTTTGGCTCGGGTCATAGCCGGATCATGGTCGAGGAAATGTGGCCACGGTATGGGTCTTTTCCGGGATTCAATCCGATCGTCGAGTTGTCGCTGACGTTTCACACGCAAGTCGTGGGGGCGAATGGACAACGACAGGCGATGTTCTTGGAAAATGTAAGCGGCCTGGCCGAGCGCATCTTGCGCAATTTCGAACTTTCGTCGGTGGACAGTGCGTTGATCATTTCCTCCAGCGGCTGCAACCTGGTGCCGATTGAAATGGCAGAGGGATTCCGCAAGCGCGGGATCAAGACCGTCGCGATCATCAGCCGAGAGCATTCCGAAGCAAGTAAAAGCAACCATTCGCGCGGGATTAAACTTCAGGATGCCTGCGATCTGATGCTCGACACTGGTGCGCCGGCCGGCGACGCGATGGTCACGATTCCGGGCCTCAAAACACCCGTCGCCCCCGGCTCTACTGTCGGCGGCTGCATGCTCATCAATTGCATTAAAGCTGAAGTTGCTCAGCGCCTGACACAGCGCGGACAGCCTCCAAAAGTGCTGACGGCCGGTGCAGTGATTGGCGCACAGCAGGCCGCGGATTTATTCGAAGCAGCCTACGACGAGCACGGGCGTCGCCTGGCTAAACTTTTTGAAAACCTTGGCCGCACCGTTGCGGATTGCGGTACGTAGAATCGCCAGTGGATCAAACCCCAGCTAGTCCGCCTGGCGTGCGAACCGCGAACGTGCAGCTCACCGTTCGAGGTCGGAAGCTCGGCATGCGCATTTCAGTCCCGGATCGAGATGTCCGGCCCGCGGAGCTACTGCCTTTCTACCGCTCGATGTCTGAGGCCATGATGAACATGGTCACCCACGATGCGGCGGCTTCAGGATATTCTGTATCCTGCAAGGCCGGCTGCGGCGCCTGCTGTCGGCAACTTGTACCCATCTCGGCCATCGAAGCGCGCCAATTGGCAAAGCTTGTCGAGGAAATGCCCGAGCCGCGAAGATCGGAAATCAAGCGCCGGTTTCAGGAAGCAATCGAAAAAACTGCGCGGGCCGATTTATTGGCGCGGATGAGCAATCCTCAGGATGCCGATCCGCGCACCACGCGCGAAATCAATCTGGAATACTGGAAGCTCCGCATTCCCTGCCCCTTTCTGGAAAATGAATCCTGCTCGATCTATGCCGATCGGCCTATCGCTTGCCGGGAGTTTCTGGTGGTGTCCGATCCGAGCCATTGCAGCGAAGATCGGCCGGATAATGTGCGAGCGCTCGGACCGCCCGCAGGGCCGATCTCACATCGATTGCCTCGCCCTTACCGATCGCCGGGAGGCAAACCGATTGATTGGGTCCCATTGATCCTGTCGCTGGATTTTGCGATGCGCCATCGCAACGAGCCCGATGCCCGGCCTGCGACGCAGTGGGTAAATGAATTCTTTGAAGGGCTGCCGAAATAAGTGTTCGTTTACGCGACAGCAATGATTTGAAAACTGTTGCAGTAGGGGGGGGCCGGTCGCTAGCTTGATGAAAGCTTGAAGCGGGTGGCTCGACCATCTAATAGGGCAGAAAATTGATCAGGAGATGTATCGATGAAGAATTTAATTATTCTCGTGCTGCTGGTGGGGCTGATTGCAGCTCTGTTTATGACCCGACCGCAGCAGGCGGATTTTGAAAAATTTGCTCGTGACCGGCACCTGATCGATCCTCAGCCCACCGCCAGCCAGACCCTGGTTCAATCCATCGAGCAAAAAGCCCAGTCGTATGTCGGCACCACTATCAGTTTCGCATCGCCGACCGATTCGCTGCTAAAGAAATGCACCTATCAGAATGATGTGCTGTTCACGAATGTCCAGGAGAACGGGCAGACCATCTACACGGGCATTGCCGGCCACTGGTTCCAACGTGGATCGGGAGCTGCGGCAACGCCCGCCTCGAAATAACCTTAGCACTACTAATCATGTCGATTGTCAAGTCAGTTTTTCACTGTCTTGATCAGAGATTCCATTGCGCGCAAATGCGCAGACAGGGCCGCTCGACCGGCTTTGGTCATCGAATACCAGGTGACCGGCTTGCGATCGACGAATTCCTTTTTGGCCGAAAGATAGCCCGCCTCTTCAAGCTTTCGCAGTTGTGCGCCGAGATTACCATCCGTTTCATCCAGCAGGGTTTTGAGCCGGGAAAAGCTCATATTCTCGGCAGTGCTCAGCAGCACCAGTGCCCCGAGCCGGCTGCGATGCTGGAGAATCGCATCTAGGCCGTTGAGTCCCGAAAGCGCAGAAGATGGTGGAGACTCGTCCATGGTGTCACCTCTTCCTGCTCAATGAGACTCGTTGGCCTGCGGCGGGAGCTGCGCAGCGTGTTGGAAAAACGTCGGCAAAACCAGTCCGATGGCGATAACCGCGCCGAGCATCGTCCAGCCATAATGCGGCACAAAGCCGACCGCCAGGCCGCCTGCGATCAACACCGGCCCAAGCCAGAGGAAGTAGGGGGCGATATGGACGCCGGCCAGGAAGTAGACGATGCCGATCATGACGACGACGAGCTGGCCAACCTGCTGACCGGTGAGCGTTTTAAAAATCATTGCTGTTCCCATCGACGCGGCGATGGCCAATACGACGCCGGCGCCAAAATGCAGGCCAAGCCGGCGTCCCATCGCGGGATCGTATTCACCTGTTCTGCGTGCCCAGCGTCGGCTAAGGAATGCACTCAAAAACCCTCCGATGATTCCCGCCACCAGAAAGAAGATTGAGGCAGCGGCAGGGCGGACATCGATCAGCGTGTAGCCGACCAGCACATAAATCGCCCAGAGCCAAAGGACCGGGCTTGGGCCGTTTGACGAACGTTGTTGCCGGGCGACGGTGCCGCGGATGTACGCCAGATCGCTTTGCATTTGCTGAACGTCCATCGATCCTCCACTGTTAGAGTTCTCTATATTTTAGAGTACGTCGGTCGAATGTCAACAACATTTTGAAAATTCTCTGAAAATCAGTGTTTGCCCTTCGCGGCAACCGCCTCGAGTGCGCCGGTCGCGAAGATCAGCGGATAGAGTTCTTCGAAGTACCAGAGCTTCGCGAAATAAAAGCCAATCGGCGAAGGAGGGAAATGGGATCCATTTTTCGTTGCGCTGATCAGCCAAGCAATGCCCCGATCAATGGATTTCTCATTTTCGATTTGACGACAGTATTCATCGGGTAATCCCGCGAGCACTTCTATCGCCAGCGAAGTTTCTTCGATGCTGGATGGAGCACTCGCTGCGCCGCCCCAGCCGCCGTCGGGATTCTGCGCCGCCAAAAGATAGACTGCGCCGTTTTTTGCGAGTCGAGCCAGAGCCGCCGGCTCCATCTGACGCCATTTGTCGAGAGGCTCGATCATCTTCAGCACGCGCGAGGTTCCATAAACCGGATTTTCGTCCTCGCGCACATGCTGGTTTCCAAACCATAAGGGCACCCATGCGCCGTCGGGCCGCTGCTGGCGCGACAGATAGTCCACTGCGCGATGGATCGCATGCGTGACGCGCTGTGCGAGCTTGTCGGGTAGAACTGGAAGCCAAGCCAACCACGCACGGATGGTGTGGGCGGTCAGATCGCAACTACTGCGATCAAAGGGCAACTTGCCCCAACCCCGGCAGAAGGTGGGGATGCCGCCGTCGCGATTTTGCAGATCGAGCAGCCAGCCGACGCCAGCAATCGCTGCCTCGCGAACACGTCGCGAAGCAGGATCCAACGCATGCAGAGCAAGCAGCGCCCCGGGCGTGTCGTCAGCATCGGGGACACCGCCGGTCAAGTCAGTCCAGGCCCATGCTCCGGCATTGGCCAGCGTATAGGGATGCTCCACGCGATATTGCTGGTCCAGCAGCCAGTTGATCAGCCGGTTTCGCGAATCGTCGGGTAATGACGCAGCAAATGAAGGATTCGTCGCAAGTGCGTTGATCGAAAGCGTCGTGACCCATGTCGCCAGATTGGTGTCGATCGGCCAGCTTCCGTCATGTTGAGCCGACCAGAGAATAAACTGGATCGCCTTCTCTACCACCGAATGATTGGTTTGACCCGCGCCGATCAGGCTCATCAGCACGAAACTCGTCAACGGCGTGGCTTCCAGGAATCCACCGCTATCAGGCTGAATCTGTGCCAGCAGTCGCAGGGCCCGTTGTCGCGCGAGCCCTCGCACGGGTCGGGTAAATGGATTTTTTGTCGGCAGGTGTCGATGTCGCACCAAGCCAATCGCGATCAATGCGGGCAGGGCGTAGCTCACCACTGGAAGTCGCAGCCATTTAAAAAATCGCTGCGGAAATGCCGCCAGTTCGAAGGGCAACTGCGGGACCCATTCCCACCCCGATAACTTCTGCGATGAGAGTCGGCCAGCGAGGGCGCACATCGTCAGGATGGGAACAGAAAAAGTCTTATCCTTGCCATAGCGGGCGATGATGGCCGAGGCGAGGCTTGCCGCATCCATGCCACCTGCGCGCTGCGTTAGCCAAACTTCGGCTCTCTTTGATGCCTTTGCGACTTCTTCGCGAAGATTCGCTTCAAACGACAGAGCCGCCCAGCAGAGGGCTGTTGTGCTGATATTGCTGAAGCTCAGCGTTGTATCTCCCCAACCGCCATCATCATTTTGGTGCTCGACGAGCCATTGAATTCCCCGTTCAATGCACCCCTGGATTTCTTCCCGATTAGAAACTTGAACGCCTGCCTTTAAGACAGAATGCAAAGCAAACACGGCCGTGGCAGTGGACAACGCGCTGCTCGAAAGCTTTCCTTCCCAATGACCTTCCGGCGACCGAGCTTGCAAAAGCCGCCCGCGCGCTCGTTCGAGACATCCATCGAATCCAGGGACTTGCGAACTCATCTGCTGGCCCATCATATTCGCATCGGGTATCGGCATCACAATTGCAGCATAAATCTTTATTAACGCGATCAATGTTCGGCGGGCATTTCCTCTCGTGCCTGTGCGTGCGGAGGTTTTTATGAACGACGCGCTTCACCATATTCATCTTCACGATGATGGCACGCTTCGAATTGGCCAAGCCGGTGTTCCACTTCACGAATTCCTGGTCACCAGCACATCGTGCCATTCGGTCAAAGAGGTTCGCGAGCTTTACCCACAGCTCAGCGAAGAGGAAGTCACGCAGGCGATGAGCTATTCGATGCACGATCCCGACGAAGCCGATTTTCATCTGTCGGAAGTCGGCGAATATTGGAAGACTCACGAGCTCTAAGCGGATCGGGCAGCTTGTGTCTTATTGATGCGCGTCGATATGCTGTAACGGGATGCATTTAAGGCTTCCGGCAAGGCATCCTTATCTCTATGATGCCACCTGACTTCATTGGAGAAGGACTATGTCTTTGAGCGCGACAGCCGACCCGCCCTTCCAGAACCTCGCCAGACAAGCCCGCCATTTGATGGATCAGCTCCAGAAGGGCTATTACAACTTTGCCCCCAGCGACACCTGGACGCCGAGCGTGAACCTGTATGAGACGGCCGCCTCCTATCTTGTTTGCGTAGATCTGGCCGGCGTGGAGAAGGAAAAGATCGATGTCGAGGTCGCCGACGGCCGGCTGCGACTGCGCGGCGCGCGGGCTGTGCCGATGTGTGAGCCTTCAGTGACGCCGCCGTGTGATGCACAAACCGAACATGAATCGAAGCGTGTTCGCGTCCATCTGATGGAAATCGATCACGGCACGTTTAGCCGAGAGGTCGAGCTTCCCGAAAACATCGTCCGGGACAAAATCTCCGCCAATTACCGGAACGGCATGCTTTGGATCGAAATTCCCAAAGCTTGAGAGAAGTTTTATCGGTTACGAAACTCGCCAGGATGCTGTAAGAACACCGGCAATCGAAAATGGCTGAGTCCCAAATTATCGAAAGAACTCCGACCTCCACGACCATTCGCACCGGTGCCAACGGCCAGCGCACTGTGCTGCCTCACCTGCTGCCGATTTTGCCCATCCGCAATATCGTTGTGTTTCCTGGCACGGTCATGCCTTTGAACGTCGGCCGCCCCAAGAGCAAAGCTTTGCTCGACGAGGTGATGCCGGGCGAAAAGCTGATCGGTGTCTGCACGCAAAAAAATGCGGAAGTCGAAGATCCGCGGCTTGAGGATTTGCAGCCGGTTGGCGTGGCCTGCGTCATCTTGAAGCTTTTCAAGCTGCCGGATGGGAATCAATCGATCATCGTCCATGGCCTGGCACGCTATCGGCTGCTGGAGGTTGTGCAGAGCGATCCATTTGCCATGGGACGCATCGAAGTGTTGGAAGATATTGTGCGCCCCGGGCCGGAGCTGGATGCACTAATCAATTCGGTCCGGCAGCAGGCCAATCGAGTCATTGAACTTTCGCCCAATACTCCCGATGAAGCAGCTCAGGTCCTCAACAGCATCACCAATCCGCCTGCGCTGGCCGATTTCCTGGCGGCCAACCTCCAGGCGGAAACAACCGAAAAACAGCAGATTCTCGAAGAGCTGGATGTAGAAAAACGCCTGCGGATGATCGCGGCCCGCCTGGCGACGCAGTTGGATGTGCTGGAGCTGCAAAGCAAGATTCAATCGCAAGTCAAGGAAAACATCGACAAGAGCCAGCGGCGCTATTACCTACAGGAACAGCTCAAAGCGATTCGCAAAGAGTTGGGCGAAGGTGAAGGCGGCACGGGAGGCAGCGAAGTCGATCAGCTTCGACAAAAGCTCACTGCGGCCAAGCTGCCGGAAAATGTGATGAAAGAGGCTGATCGCGAACTGAATCGGCTCGAGGCGATTCCCAGCGCTTCGCCCGAGTATGGCGTGATCCGCACCTACCTTCAGATTCTCAGCGAATTGCCTTGGTCGCTGACCACCGAGGATCATCTCGACTTGGCTGAGGCGCGCAAGATTCTCGATCGCGATCATCACGATCTGGATAAGGTGAAACGTCGGATCATCGAATACCTGGCCGTGCTGAAGCTCAAGCGCGGCAAAGAAGCGACCGCACAGAATCCGGGCGCGATCCTTTGCTTCGTCGGCCCGCCGGGTGTCGGCAAGACTTCGCTGGGCAAGAGCATCGCCGAAGCCATGGGGCGAAAATTCATTCGCGTAGCATTGGGTGGCGTGCGCGACGAGGCCGATATTCGCGGCCACCGGCGCACCTACATCGGCTCGATGCCCGGGCGCATCATTGCTGAATTGCGCAAGGCCGGCACGAATAACCCCGTGATGATGCTGGATGAAATCGACAAGCTCGGCGCCGATTTCCGGGGTGATCCCGCGGCCGCCTTGTTGGAGGTTCTGGATCCGGCTCAAAATAACACGTTCACCGATCATTACCTGGATGTGCCATTTGATCTCTCTCGCGTGCTGTTTATCGCGACCGCCAACACGATGGATACGGTGCCCGGGCCGCTCCGCGACCGTATGGAAGTGATCGAAATCCCCGGTTACACCGAAGCAGATAAGCTCGACATCGCCAAGCGATACCTCGTTCCGCGCCAGCTCGAAGCCAATGGATTGAGCGCCAAGGATGCGAAGTTTCAGGAACCTGCACTTCGCTGGCTGATTGAAGGCTATACCCGCGAGGCGGGGGTGCGAAATCTGGAACGGAACATCGGGGCCGTCTGTCGAGCGATAGCGGCTGACGTGGTCGGCGGGAAATCAGATAAGATGGTTGTGGACCGGGATTTTGTTTCACGCGTATTAGGGCCGCGCCGCTTTGAGCCCGAGCTTGCATCGCGCACGAGTGTGCCCGGCGTGGCCACGGGAATGGCCTACACGCCCTTTGGTGGCGAAATCCTGTTTATCGAAGCCACTCGAATGCCCGGAAAAGGTGGGATCATTCTGACGGGTCAGATCGGCGATGTGATGAAGGAGTCGGCCACCGCCGCCTTCTCGCTGTTGCGATCGCGTGCCGCGAGCATGAAGGTCGATCCAAAGCTGCTGACCGAAAGCGATATTCACATTCACGTTCCAGCCGGCGCGATTCCCAAAGACGGCCCCAGCGCCGGCGTCGCCATGTTCACCGCACTGGCCTCGCTGATGCTCAATAAACCAGTGCGCCATGACGTTGCCATGACGGGCGAAATCACCCTCCGCGGCCTGGTGCTTCCGATCGGCGGGTTGAAGGAAAAATCGTTGGCGGCCAAGCGCGCGGGTATTCGTGAAGTGATCGTGCCAAGTCGCAATGAAAAGGATTTGCCGGATATCCCAGAGGAAGTACGCCAGACCCTCAAGTTCCATTTCGTGGAGAACGTGGATCAGGCGTTGGAGATTGCCTTAGGTCCTCTCCCAGTTCGAAAGCCGCGTGGCAGCACCCATCGTGGGCCAAGCAATGGCAGTGGAGCCGCAAAGGCGAAAGGTGCGACTCCGCGTCACATCCGTCGCAAGCCCGCTGGCTCCCGCGATTAAGATCATTTCCCGCTTGAACGGATCGTTTCGATTGCGCTGCGCACATCGGCCATGCGCTGATTTCCTGCTTCGCGCTCGATGGATAGGGGGCCGGCGTATCCGATTTCTTTGAGCGCCCCGAGAAAGCGAGCCGCGTTAACTTGTCCCGTGCCAAACGGCACTTCGCTACCCCATTCCGTTCCAGGCTTGCTTGATGCTGTCGCATCTTTGGCGTGTACGTGGTGAATGTGCTTGCCCAAAAGTTTTACGGCCTCAATCGGGTCGCCAGCGCCGTAAAGAATCATGTTCGCAGGGTCGAAGTTGATGTGGACGTTGGGCGATTTGAGATCGCTCAAGAAAGCCAGGAGTTCATGGGCCGGCTCTTGTCCTGTTTCCATCAGCAGATCGAGCTTATGCTCAGCCAAGATACTCGCGACTTGCCGAATACGATCGACAATGACCGCATGTTTGGGATCGCGCGCTGGCGGAACGAAGCCAACGTGCGTCATGACATGCTTCATGCCCATTTCCGAAGCCAGGGCCGCGGCCTGGCGTGCGATGCGCAGCCGAAGGGGCCAGGAGTCGTCGGGGACGAATCCACCAGTCCGACGGATGGTGTCGATGCTGCTGTAATCTTCGCCTGCGAAGGCAATCATCCCGCCAGTGAACTGGATCTTTGCCGCGCGCAGATGACCGAGTTCCTGATGCTTTCGCTTATCGTCGAGCATCACCAAGTCACCCAGCGCAAGCTGAACATGCTGCAATCCAAGTTCATTGACTTTGCTGACCAGGTCGGCCATTCCCGCGGGCTGCAATGACCAACTGCAAACGGCAATCGTGTGTCCATGAAGCTGCATGGCTATTCCATTTTCTAAGGGCTAAGAATCCCCGGCATCGCTCAGCGCGACCGCCGCAATCGTTCCGCCAAATCCTGAAGCGGTGACGATACTTCTGCGGAAATTTCCTGCAACCGGATTGGCGTCAATTCGCGCGCCTCGGATCGGCAAAGGCGCCTGCGTCCGAACATTCCCCGGAATGATTCCGTGCCGGTGAATCAGGCAATTGAGGACAACTGAAATCATTCCGGCGGCGCCAAGACTATGGCCCAACGCGCCTTTGTGCGAATAAATGAGCGGCTCCGCGTCGTGCTGAATTAAGTTTGTCGCAATCGCCGCGAGCTCGACCGGGTCGTGCAAAACAGTGCCGGTTGCATGCGCGTGAATGAGATCGATGGGGCGATGGTTGATCACATTTGCCAACACGCGGCTCAACGTGCGCCCAGTGGGATCGGAGCCGGTCAAATGCGTCGCGTCGCCAGCAAGCGCAAAGCTATCAATCTTCGCATAGCCGCCGCTCCGCGACCCTGCGGAAGTCTCGTCGGCCGCTTCGATCGTCACCGCCGCTGCCGCCTCACTCATAACGAACCCACTACGATCGCGATCGAAGGGCCGACAACCTTCACCTGGCTTTGCGAGGACGCCAAGTCGACGAAAACTTTCAATGAACATCGGATTGAGCGAAGATTCGGCTCCCACGATGAGGCATCGACTGACTTGGCCAGACCGAATGAGCATTGCGCCAAAAATCAGCGCGTGCAATCCGCTGGCGCAGGCTGCCGAGAGCGTTCGGCGAGGGCCGGTTGAAAATCCAAAGTGATCCGCAAGGCAATTTGCTGTATCAGAGATGCCGCGCGTGATCGAATTACAGGCGCTCGCTCCGATCCAGGATTCCACAGGACCTTTGCTCGTGCCCACGAGCAGCGCGGCCGAGGATCGCTCGTTATCGCTCCACTTCGCTTCACCCAGCGCTTGCTCCGCAGCGCACAGAGCGAGCAGATTCACACGCGGTTCATCCGCATGGGCCACCTGGCCCACTCGCCCGCTGTCGAGGATATGTCGGCCCTCAAGTAAGCCGCGCCAGCTTGACTCGACCGATACGCCCAGCGGCGTCACCAATCCAAGCCCAGTGATAAGAGGAATCGGCTCCACAAAAATCCAGATACCAACGAACGGCCCCCGGTGAAAGAGCCGGGGGCGTTACGAAAAACAGGTTCAAAACTCGAGGCATTCAGGCCAACGAAGGCACCGGCGCGGCTTCACCTGCGCGTTCCGTGCTATCCTCACATTCGACGCAAGAGGTCGTGCGATCCTTGAATGGCTCGCGCGCCTTCAATCCGAGAATATTAAATAACTCTCGATCGGCATCGTAATCCGGTGACGGAGCCAGCGTCAGCATCCGTCGCGTATCGCTGGAAAATATTGAATTCGCTCCCGCCATGAAACACATCGCCTGATCGCTGACCGACATCTTCGCCCGGCCAGTCGAAAGACGCACCACCGATCGCGGCATCAGAATTCTGGCGGCCGCGATAACGCGGATGGTCTCCCACACCGGCACCGGCGGCTGGTCCGCCAGCGGAGTGCCCGCAACCTGCGAAAGCGTGTTCACCGGCACCGATTCCGGATGCGGATCGAGCGTTCCCAGTGTGTGCAGCAGACTGACTCGATCCTCAGCGCGCTCCCCAAGTCCAAGGATGCCGCCGCAACAAACCGTGATGCCAGTCTTGCGCACGTTCTCCAGCGTCTTGAGCCGATCGGCATACGTGCGCGTGGTAATGATCGTTTCGTAGAATTCCGCCGACGTGTCGAGATTATGGTTGTAGGCGTAAAGGCCGGCCGCCTCGAGTTTCTTTGCCTGCTCTTCGGTCAGCATGCCCAGCGTGCAACAGACTTCGATCCCCATTTCGTTGACCTGGCGGACCATTTCCAGCACGCGATCGAACAGCCGATTGTCGCGCACCTCACGCCAGGCCGCGCCCATGCATACCCGGCTCACACCCGCCGCCTTGGCCTTAGTTGCAATCTCCAGAACTTCATCCAGTTCGATTAAGGGGGATGCCTTAACCTCCGTCTGATATCGCGACGATTGCGAACAGTAACTGCAGTCTTCCGGGCAGCCACCAGTCTTGATCGAAATGAGTTTGCACACCTGCACTTCAGCTGGATCATGGTGCTGGCGGTGGACGGATGCCGCTCTAAACACCAGTTCCATAAACGGTAGATCGAAGATCTGACGAACCTCTTCGATCGTCCAGTTGTGGCGAATTTGGCCGTCCATTGAAGTCTCTTCCCTCGCAAGATCTAAAAGTCAGGACGCGGCCACCTTTGGCGATGCGCAGTCGCACGAGCCCCGGTAACCGCGTCCGGCATTTCTCAGGCAAAATACAGTCGGCACGGCTCTTAACGGCGCCGATTCATCGGTCCGCCGCCACCAAACGAAGCCTGCACGGCTCGGGGTTGCGCGATCAACTGCAGGCCACGAATATTGGGATTGTACGAATATGCGGCCATCACGCCGGAACGATTGTCGGTGACGTAAAGCGCTTCGCCACCATTGGTAATGCGCCCCGTCTGAAGCTGATAATCGTTGTCTTTAATCGTGTCCGCGGCAACCGCGCCGCGCGGGGCAAGAATGTTGGCTACGATCAGCACCAGCGCCATCAGAGAAAGCACGCCGAGAACGAACGTTCGTTTATCGACCATCATGAGATCACCCAGAGGCAAAGTTCAATGAAATTCATCTGCCGCAATCACCAGTTGGACAATCAGCGCCGGCCCATGTCTCGATTGAGATCGATAGGCTGCTGCATGACATCCACCAACTGCTTGGTGTTGGGGTCCACCGCGCGGGCGTTGAGCAGACCATTGCGTGTATCCACGATGTAGACCAGAGCTGAATTTCCGCCAACCACCTCGCCGGTGATCATGAGGTAATCAGATGGGCGAGCGCCGCCCGCCTGTGCGTGAGCCACCGGAGTCAGGCCGCGAAAGGCCAGATTTCCCAGCAGCAACGCATTGAGGACAACAAGTGCCCAGACCGCTTTCGATTTCATGTCGCTCTCCTTGGAAGAGTTGCACGTCTTCGGAGAAAAATCCGCCGAGCAATTCCTCATGGCTTCGACCGGCACCGGCCGGGCGGAGTCATACCCTCTCAATCAGCAAGAGAAATAAGATCGTCAATCCAGGTGAGATCGTTTCGCATCCTTGAACATGCCAAGCAGGCCAATCACGCCGAGGCCCATGAATGCCAGCCAGGTCAGCGCCGTGCCACTCTTTTCAATCACAACCGATTTTTTCTGGAAGGCATCAAGCCGAGCGTCGTTGGGGGAGACATCGTCGTCGGCCCGCGCTACAGAGGCGGGGCCAGCGAACGATCCAAGGACGGTCACGAATGCAAGGAAAAAGGCGGCGCTTCGCCGCTTGAGTGAGGACTTCATGGGCGCCATCATAACCATTCCTCGATAGGGCGGGCAAGGGAGCGAAAGTCTTCCGCCGGCAGTGAAACGGTTTCCCATTTGGCACTTCTCCGGCGCATATGGTTGCGATACTCGGCCAGGTCGATGCCCATCATGAGATACCACTTACCCTTGTGAGCAAAGACACCAGGCTCGGCCGTCAGAGGCGGGTCGATCCAGTAGATAAACGTGAGAACGGCCTTATACCCTTCGCCAAAGATCTGTTCCCATTCCCGCAGGTCATTCACATCCTGCTCGGTCGCCCAAGTCTCATACCCCCGGCGGCTCGAACGGTCTCGCAGTTGCCTGCCCTTTACATCCACCAGCAGGTTCGGCCCGTTCTTGCTGTAGACGACGAAATCAAAGGATTTGAGCTTGGCGTTGGCAAAAAGCGCTTTTTTGGCTTCGTCAACGGCAACACAGGGAATCCCCCGCTCGCGAAGGAATGCCTCAAATGCCGCTTCGTAATGCAGACTTCGATCAGCCATGCACAAATCACAAAACCCTTTTGCAGCTCGGGCTCATTGTAGCCCAAAGTATCTTCGGAACCTAAAACTAGCTCATGCGCATTATTGCTGGCAAGTACCGGGGCCGGAAACTGCTTCCGCCGGCGAGCGACCTGACGCGGCCGATTACCGATCGCGTCAAGCAGTCATTGTTTGACATCCTTCAGCCGCGAATTGAAGGCTCGCGCGTCTACGACTGTTTTGCCGGCACCGGGAGCATGGGATTGGAATGCCTGAGCCGCGATGCGACGGCGGTTACCTTTTTTGAAGCCGACCGCTCGGCACTGTCGCGGCTGCAAAGGAACATCGAGGCGATAGAGGAGAAAGACCGCGCGACGATTGTGCGGGGTGATCTATTCCAATGGTTTGATCGCCAGGCGGCGCTAAGTGATGAAGCCCGGATCGACTTGGTCTTTCTGGATCCGCCATACCGCTTTTTGGCTGAGCGACCGAAGGACCTCAATCATCTGGCTCTGCGAATGGCCGAGCGTCACCTGGCGAAAGACGGCGTCGTGATTTTCCGGCATCAAGCCGACGTGACGCTGGGACTGGATGGATTGGTGAAAGTGGATCAGCGCGATTATGGAAGCATGTCAATCGAGTTCCTTGGGTCGACACCTCCAGCCGGTTCTTAAGCTGACCTGCACCAGACTTTTGCTGTGGCAATCGCTATCGTTACGCTAGCGGCGTGGCAATGAGCAACGATCCAGATTCACATCTCTCGCCAGAACATTCCAAGGCGATTCGATCTAACCGGGACGATGCAATGGCTGTCCTGCGCCGGCTGCGAGACGCCGGCCACGTTGCTTACTTCGCGGGCGGTTGCGTTCGCGATCTGCTGCTGGGGCGCACGCCAACCGATTATGACGTCGCGACCGATGCGCCGCCGGCGCGCGTTCGCAAACTCTTTTCCAATACACAGGCGGTAGGGGCTGCATTTGGCGTGATACTCGTGCGGATTCGTGGGAGCCAGATTGAAGTAGCCACTTTTCGGGCCGAGGCCGGATACGCAGATGGACGCCATCCGTCGCAAGTCCACTTCACGACAGCGCAACACGATGCGCAGCGACGCGACTTCACGATTAATGGGTTGTTTCTCGATCCCATTTCCGATCAGGTGATCGACTACGTCGGCGGGCAAGCTGATTTGCAGGCCAAAACTGTTCGAGCGATAGGCGACCCTCTGGAGCGATTTGAGGAAGATCATCTTCGAATGTTGCGGGCCGTTCGATTTGCTGCACGCCTGGGCTTCTCCATCGCGCCTGAAACCGAGAAAGCCATTCGCGATCATGCGAAGTATCTGACGCGAATCAGCCCGGAGCGTATTGCCGCGGAACTGCGCATCATGCTGACGCCGACCAGTCGCGCCCAAGCCTATCGATTGCTCAACGATCTGGGCCTGCTGGAACTGATTTTCCGTTTTCTGAAGGCTCCCTCGCCTGCCAGCGCCGATTATGGCAATTCCCTGTTTTGTTCGACCGCAGTCGATGAGCCGATTTCCTTTCCTTTGGCACTCGCGCTGGCCAGCATTGATCGCCAAATCTGGAGCGACCCAGCAGACATCCGAGCCGCGCTCTCGCATACGGCCGTCCATCGGCTCATCCACGCCCTTCGGCAATCGCTTCGCATCAGTAACCAGGAGTCGGACGCTTTGGGCGGGATTCTGGAAGGAATCGACTTTCTTCTCCAAACACTGCCTCCACGCGTGGCGACGATCAAACGATTTTTGGCGCGCCCAACCGCCGATGATTCCCGGCTGCTGCTCGCTTCCCTCATCTCGGCCGGCCTCCTTCCGCCTCCAGCCGACGAGATTCCCGAACGCCTGAAAGATTTTGATGGAACGGATGTGGCTCCTGTTCCTTGGGTGAATGGGGACACGCTCGTTGCCGCCGGACTTGCTCCCGGCCCGCTCTTTAAGCCTGTTCTGGACGCGGTTTACGACGCTCAGCTTGAAGGCTCGATCGACAATTCAAATGAGGGAATCCAACTCGCCCTGAAGCTGGCTGCCGATGGAGAAAACGCCAAAAAATTGCCCTGAAATTGGTATGATGGTCTCCGTCTTAGTTGTGGCGGCAGGACCATTTGCGCATGCAATACCTAGAAAGCGATCTCGCGCTGTTGCAACGCTTTACCGAAAAAGGCGATCAAGCCGCCTTTTCCGAGATCGTCAGACGGTATGCCGGGATGGTCTTTGCCGTTGGACGACGCGTGCTGGGCGATCGCGCCCGGGCCGAAGAGGTCTCGCAGGAAACTTTTTTCCGCTTGATGACCCGGCCCGACTCGGTCACGCAGTCATTGGGGGGGTGGCTGCATCGTGCCGCGACCCGGCTGGCGGTTGATGAGAGAAGAAGCGAGACGGCCCGTCGCCGGCGTGAGCTTGAGGTTGCGCAGGAAACTGCCGATGCCGTGGCGGAGCCACCGCCCGCGCGTTGGACCGATGTGTCTCCTCACATCGACGAGGCACTCGCGGCCCTCCCCGAGCGATCGCGGCTTCTGCTGATCCGGCACTTTCTTCAGGGCCGACAACAGCAAGAGCTAGCGCGCGAAGCCAATGTCTCAGCGGCCACAATCTCGCGGCGGATCAAGCTTGCCGCCGACGAGCTGCGCCGCGAGCTGCGCAGGCGCGGGCTGGATGTGATGCCCGGCGCGCTGCTGGCGATGTGGGGGCAGCATGCTATCGAACACGCGCCGCATGCACTGCTGCACGAACTGGGCAAGATGTCGATGATCAGCGGGCCGCGCGTTGTTGTCCACAAGTCGGCCTTTGTCATCGCACAAAAGTCCGCGGTTATCGTTGAGGCTTCCAGTCAGGCGCGATGGGTCATCGGGGCTCTGTTTCTATCAGCTCTGGTCATGGCGGCCATCGAAGCACAAATGCACCTGCATTGGCTGGACAAGATCATTCCCAACCCGCATCCCGCCAATGTTTCGGTTGCACAACTGGCCGGAGGCGATGCGGGACCGGTGATCAATATTCCAGGTCCGGCCGATTTCGATAGCAAGCGCGCCGTGTCGTTCCAGCAAGGCGGGGCCGCGAATGTTGCCGTCACGTTTGCCGATCAGCATACGACTGTGATGCCCTGGGCTGACGCCAAGCAACTGATCGAGAAACAGACGGGCAAACCGATTGAGCAACTGACCAAGCAGATACACGCCACAAGAGGCCCTTGAGCTTTTTCGCAAGACGTGAAAGTGTGAAAGAAAACAGCCGTCAATGGAGTTCCATTGACCGACGCTCGAACTGCATGAACTCTTCGAGGCGATTGAAGTGACCGAGGCAAATACACCCATCAACCAGGCTTTTGCTTACCAGGCACAGACCGAGCAGGGGCATCCGATGAGCGGCATGATTGACGCCCTTGATGCGCAATCGGCCATGCAGCAGCTCCAGATGCTGCGGCTGCGTGTTACCGAGATTAAGCCAACCACCTCGCGCCCATCCGCCAAAGCCATGCGCGGAGACGCGTTTATTGCCTTCAACCAGCAGCTCGCGCACCTGACCAAAGCCGGTCTTCCAGTCGAGCGCGGACTTCGACTCATCGCGGACGATATTCACAGCGGAAAACTGGCGCGCACGATCAGCCAGGTGGCGGCCGAGCTTGAGGCAGGCACGCCGCTGGCGCAGGCCTTCGAGAAATATCAGGACAAGTTTCCATCGCTGTACGGGCGATTGATCGATGCCGGCGTTCGCAGCGGAAATCTGCCCGGCGTGCTATTCAGTCTCGGCCGGCACATGGACACAGAGCAGCGCCTGCGGGCGACGCTCTGGCGAACGTTGGCCTATCCACTGATGGTCATCATTGGGCTGGTCCTGGTGATGCTGTTCATTTCCATCGCAGTGATCCCACAGATACGCAGCGTTTATGAAGGATTTCACCTCAAGCTGCCGGGCGTGACGGTGGTTCTGCTGGCGGTGGGGCGGGCCATGCCTTACGTGGCGGCAGTTGTAATCGGTCTGATCGTGATCATGCCGATTCTCTGGGTGCTGCTGCGTTTGGCCCGACAGGATCGCAAGGCAATCGAGTTGCTGGTACTTCCGATTCCGATGGTGGGGCCGGTGCTTCGATTCAGTTTGGTGGCGCGCTGGTTGGATGCGGCGCGGATCGCAACCGACGCAGGGATGGATTTGCCGTCGGCAATCGCTCTCGCTTCGGATGCTACCGGCTCGCCGGGTATTACCCGCGATGGCCAGTCAATGATCGAAGTGATCAATGCAGGCAAGCCACTGAGCGGAGCGCCAACGCGCGTTGTTCCAACGACGGTGCCAGCGGCGATGGAGTTTGCCGCCGGCCATCATGATTTGCCGACCGCGCTGGCGACACTCAGCGACATGTATGTCCGACAATCGGATCTGCGCATGCAGATGATCCCGACGACGGTCACGCCCCTGGCCGTCATTTTCATCGCATTGATGGTGGGATTCGTGGTCGCGGGTCTGTTTGCTCCGCTCCTGGCACTCATTCAGGGAATAACAGGGCACTAGAAGTATTGATGACGAGCCATGGCTGACGAGAAATCACAACTTGCTTACGCAGAAGGGCTGCAACTTTCGCGGCCGGGTTCGACTGCGGCGTGGCTTGCGTTCTCGATCATGTGGGTCGCCCTGGGCTTTTTTATAGTCTCGGGCATCTGCCTGGCGGTTGGGGTAATCTTCGGCTCGGCTACCGGTTATCTGACGCCGGCGGCAGCGCTAATCTGCCTGATTGCATTATCGCTGCTATTGCGATCGGTGCGGCGCGATCGCGACCAGGCGACGCTGAATTACCTGGAGCAGGCAGCAAGACTTAATCTACCGTTGCCGGCGATGCTCCATGCAGCGGAAATCTGCGAAAACCCCCAGGTGCGCCGGCGGCTGCGCGTGCTTCGATCGGCGATCGAGGAAGGACTGCCAATCGGCGCCGCGCTGGAACTGGCGACACCAAGTCTTGAACCGCGCCTGACTGCAGCTATATCCGTCGCCGAACGCAATGGCCAGCTTGCGGCAGCGTTGGGACGGGCAGTCGCACAAAAGCCGGCTAACGAAACGCGCAACATGATTGGGGAGATCTATCTTCGCTGGTATCCGCTGGTCCTGTTGGTGTTCGTTGGCGGAACACTATGTCTGATGGGGCTGGTCGTGCTGCCCAAGATTCAGTCGATCTTGAATTCGTTTCACATTCCTCGGCCGCCGATGCTTACTGTCTTAATGGTCGCGGCAACATCGCTAGCGCCGGTGGTGGGAATCCTGTCGGCAATTGTGCTGCTGATTTTCTGCGGAAGAATGTTCTCCAGGTTCTTCACAAGCCGCTCGATCACAATCGAATCGCTCCGCTGGCCCGGCGATTTTGTGATGTGGCATCTGCCTTTTGCAGCGCGTGTCGTGCGCGGCAGGGCACTCGCAGAAGTCTGTCAGGTGCTGGCCGACGCGGCGCGGCTCGGCCGGCCGCTCCCGTGGGCCATTTTCGAGGCTGCGGAAATCCCCGGGAATGTCATTCTTCAGCGAAAACTGCGACGCTGGGCGCGGCTGATGGTGAACGGTGTGCCATTGGATCAGGCCGCGCGCGTTGCGGGCATGCCGAAGTTGATGACAGGGTTGACCGCTAATTCGCCTGCTGCCGGCGACGCGCCGGAAATCTTCGAGTTTCTGGGCCGCTACTACCAGAATCAGTTCAGCCGCGGTGCGATGTTGCTGCGCGGAGCACTGTTTCCGATGCTCGCGATCTTCTTTGGCGCGATCGTCGCGGCAATGGCATTCAGCATCTTTCAGCCGCTGATCAAGCTGGCCGATGCACTCATTCCCAGCTCCGGAGGGTTCTGATGGCTCGCCGCGGCATCATGCTGCTGGACGCGATGATCGGGCTGGGGATCATCGCGGTGCTCATCATCGTGTTGAGCGTCGCGATGACCCGCCAACAGCGAGCCAGCCGTGCGCTGGCGGAACGTCGCGTGGCAATCCGAGCGGCGGAAGCAGCTCTGAGCCGAATGCAGACGGGCCAAAGTTTTCCTGAAGGATTGTTCGATGCGCATTTGACACTGCAGACATTGCCCGATCGTTCCACTCCAGCCGGATACCAATGGGTACGCATTGAGGCGAAAGTGAATCGTCAGCAATCAGATCTGATTGGGCTGGTTCCCGCGACACAACCCACCACACGCACCGCGGCAGGAGCTCCTCAATGAAAAAGCTCCACTCACATCGCGGGTTCATGCTCATCGAAATGATGATCGTGCTGTCGCTACTGGCCGTTTTTGCGGTGGCCGCCACGCGACTGATGGTTCTGTGCATCCGCGTGCCAAATCAGGTTGGCCAGAAGCGCGATCAGATTGTCCGATTCGACCTGGCGATGAGTCGCCTGCGGCAGGATATCTGGCGGGCCAGCACACTTCGCTGCATTGATGCCCATACGCTCCAAATCCAGTCGCCCGGCGATCCGGACGTCACGTGGGAAGCCCGCAATGGCCAGATCAGCCGGTCAGCGGCTCATTCCTCGACAAAAGAGCAATGGATTCTTGGAGCCGAGATTTCATTTGTCTCGCAGCCGGCCGGTGCTGAAGTCGATATTCGCGAGCCCAACGGTGCGATCGATCAGACTGACATGAGCAGCCAAGCCATGCTGCTGGAGGGGCAATCGAAATGAACCACTCACGACGTGGCTTTGCATCGCTTCTGGCCGTGGCCTTACTCGGATTGGTAGCGGTGACAGCCGTTGCTCTCTTTGCCTTGGCCAGCGCCGACTACCGGCGCACACAATACAACGAACAAACCGCCCAGCTTCGGCAGATGCTCATGGCCGGCGCGACGGAGGTCGTGAATGAAAGTAAAGGCTGGCCCGCGGCACCGCAGGTTACAAGTCGTTCGATCGCACTACCCGATGAACTGGCTCGACAAGGCGGCGCGATGACCTTCACGGTTTTGTCCCACAACGATGAAACATGCGAAGCCCACATCGTCGCCACCCTCGGCCCCCATCACGCCAGTCAGGTGCTGACGCTTCAGCGCCAAAATGAGAAATGGAAAGTCGCCGGTGCCCAACTTGAAGGGTAACAACACTCGATGAGAAACGTGTCCATCGGAGGTTGAAAGGAGCCGCGCACGAAGTAAGCGGATTGGCGCCGTCCCGCGCTAATCCGCTTACTTCGTGCGCGGCTCTTTTCGTCGTTTTTGATCAACTCAAGCGGGCTCGGTCTCAGTGGGCCGAAGCCTGCAATTCAGCGGGTTGCGTGGCTGGTTTATCCAAAGGCACCGGGACAAACCGCTTGATCAGTTTTCCGGTTTTGGCGTCGTACAGTCGCACGTATCCGTCATAGCCGGCGGTGGCGAGGACGCTGCCATCTCCTTTGTAAGCAATGGAAAAGACCGGCCCGCCCTGATCGGAAAGGACGAACTTCTTCTCGCCGGTCGTGGTTGAATAAACCTGCACGATGCCAACGCTTCCCAGGGCGACGTTGTTTCCATCGGGGCTCCAGGCGACGGCCGAAACGGGGCCGGGCTGCTTTTCAAAAGCGCGAATGAGATTCGTGTCGATTCGGCCGGATGTGCGTCCCTGGTTATCAGAAATCTTGTAGATGCGTGCACCGCCAAGATCGCCGCCGTAGAGAATCTGCTCCTGACTGGGGTGCCTCGCGAGGCTGATGCAGGCTTCAACGGGGTTGTTGATGTCGTCGATGAACTGGCCGTTACTGAGATCGATCAGCTTCATCGCCTTATCGCGACTTGCTGAGACAAGTTGCTTGCCATCGATCGAAAAGGCCGTGCCCAGCACCCAGTCGGCATGGGCCTTGAAATCGAGCAATTCCTTCCCGTCGGAAATGTTGATTCGATGGACAACCTTGTCGGCCCCGCCGAACGCGACGCTCTTGCTGTCTGGCGCAAAGCTGATTCCATAAAGCGAATCCCCGCCGGGCTCCCAGGCTTTTTTGAGCTTTTGTGAGGCGACGTCCCAGATCTGCACCAAGCCAAATTCCGAAGGCGCGCCGCCGCAGTCGGCCAGCATCGAGCCGTCTTTTGAGAACACAAGGCTCTCGATGCGCGGGGCCTCACCAGTCAGGCGGGCGAGGATCTTGGAGCCATCCGGTTTTTCCAGCAGCACTTCATGGTACCCGGCCACCGCCAGCAGGTTCCCATCCGGCGAAAACGCGATGGACGAAAGCATCGGCGGCAACATGTAGTGGGGCGGGGGGATCTTCAGCTCGCCGGGCTTGGGCGTGTCATCGACCGCGCCCTGCTCGATCCATTGCGTGATCAGTTTGATCTGCGCCGGCTTGAGCGGATCGGCGTCCTTGGGCATGTCGGGATCGTCGCCGCTGATCATGTCGATCAGTTTGCTCTTGGCGGGGTTCTTCGGCAGCACTGCCGGGCCGTGCTTCCCGCCTTTGAACATCATGGCGACGGTCGTCATGTCCAGATCACCCTTGAGCTTTTCGGGCTTGTGACAGGCATTGCAGTTGCCCATGAAGATTGGGCGAATCTGGTGAAAATAACTAATCGGCTTTTCATCCGCCTGCGCCCACGCACCCAGGCACATGATCGCCAGCGCAGCTCCGCCGATCATCTTGGGCACGAACCGCTTGTTTATTCTTGGAAGCATCGCGAGGTTCCTTACTGCAAATCGACTTTAGCGCGCGGGCGTCACGGTGATCGGGAAAGCCGGGCTGTATTCGACGTACGTTTCGCCGTCGATGGTCGCCTGGGCACGGAGCACCGCCATTTTTGATCCAGCTTCCGCCGCGGGTTGAACGACGTATTTGAGTGCGGCCGATGTGGCATTGGCGCCAACCTGCAAAGGCTCAACGTTGAGATTCTGCGCAAGCGGCCTTTTCCTTGCGGCGCTGAAGCCTTCCAGCGTCACTTCGATCGGCCCATCAAAATGATTGCGGGCCACCAGCACGGGAATCTGGCCCGCCGAATACCGAGCATGTTGATTTTCCGAGGCAACCTGCGCTTGGAGCTCGGCAAGGCGATCTCGCAATGGATTGAGCGATTGCGATTGGGCACGGTAAGCCGCTTCGATCGTCTCGCGCTGAATGCGATCGCGCTTGTCGGCCGGCACACGAAGGGCAGCGAGGACTTCCTGCGTGATCGCGGGCGCCTGATCGGGATCGCTGTTGCCCGTCACCCAGATGCGGAAGCGGCCAAGCGTATGACCGGGCACTGAAGTGAACTTCTGCTCCAGATCGATCGTCAGCTTCTGGCCGTTCTCGAGCAGAATTGGCGCAGCGGGATAGAACGTGGCCGTTGAGGGAATGCCGACATTCGGCAATACCGCCCAACCCGTATCGTCCCGCTCGTCCAGCGCACCCAGGACCGAAAGGCCTTGCTGCTGGCTGCTGGCCATCGCACCGCGAAATGTGATTGGAGTGCCCATCGCGCCGCCAGCGACTTTTGCGACAAATCGCGTCAACACAAAATTGCCATTGGGCGCGCGGCCTGGGCCATTGCCCGGTAGACGCACGTCCGGGAGCGCTTCCAGACGAATGCCAGTGATCGCTTTCAGGCCGGTCGTCCCGACGATGGAATATACATCCGTCGCCGGCGCGACTCCGGTGGCGAGAACTGATTCATCTGGAAGACGATTGAGAGAAGCTCCACCTGCCGAGCGCATTTCAGCGACTTGCAATGGAAGCCAGGCGCTTCCTTGCACGACACTCTGCTCCCATGCTGCCCGACCCGCATCAAGCGCGGGAGATTTACCGGCCAATTGCGCTGCTAGCCGGGTCATTTCAAGCTCGGGGCCAACAGCCGAGTAAATCGCCTGCAGGCGCTTTTCCTGTTGTGCGACCTGCGGATCGATCGTGCGGTAATAGGCCGCCAGCTTGGTTTTGTCCTGCGCATTGTGAAGATTAGCTGGCTGCTGCGCGATGCGGGCCACATCTGCAGGCACCTGCGACTTGGCCTGAACATCCGGATCATCGGTGACCGAAATCCGGAATCGGCCAATCGAAAAGCCGCTGTCAAACTGCTGATCGAGCGTGAAGGTCAGAACCGTTGTGTCGCCCTGGCCAATGGACGCTTTTGGGAAGAAGTAGGCGGTGTTTGGCTTGCCCTGGTTGGGAAAGTTGGCCCAGCCCTTGTTTTCCTTCGGCTCAACCGCATCGATGATCGGATAACCCTGCTGCTCAAAATCGGCCCGAGCCATTTGGATCGCCACCGGCGATGGCTTTGCATCATCTGCATTCGATGCCGCTGTCAAGGCGAATTTCGAAAGGACGAAATTCCCATCGCCCATGTGCCGGCCCGGTCCTTTGCCCGGAAGAGAATCATCCGTAAGCACTTCGAGCTTGATGGCGGTGATGCCGCGAAGATGCGTGGTCGCTGAAACCGTGTAGGTCTCCTTCGCGGGCGTCTTGCCCGTGGCGAGGAATGAGCCATCAGGAAGGAGTTTCAACTCCGTCCCCTGCGCGGCCTTTGCCGTCGCACCATCCAACGCCTGCCAGATCAACGGCGAAGAAACATGCTTTTCCCATTCGGCTTCTGCCTGCTTGAAGCGAACGTCTTCCTGGCTCAGCGACTTGGCGAGATTAGCTGCTTCATTGCCGAGCTGTTGAACGCGCTGCGGAGACAACCCCGTGATCGCTTCGATGGAAAACGGCGCGGCATCCAGCACCGAAAGATAGGCCTGCTGCGCGGGCCGAGTGCCGAGCATGGGCTGGGCGAGTTTGCTGACAATGTGATTATCGATCGTGGCCGTCGCGCGGAGCTGGATCGGATAGGTTCCAACCGCCGCGTTATTCGAAGCCGATATCGTAAAGAGGTCGCTGCTGTCCGCTGCCAGCACCACCGGTGGGGCGGTAACGCCGGGCGGCAGACCTTCGAGAGTGATGGTCACGTCCCCCTTGAATCCGCCGGTCCGCGTTACGTCGCACAAGACCGCCGAATTCCCGCCCCGGCTCACGCGCAGGGCATCGGGGGCAAATCGCACGGAAAAATCCCGCGTAGACATTGCCGCGCCGGGCGCGATGCGCAGGCGATAGCTGTAACTTGGGCCGCCATGGAACGTCAGATCGCGCAGAGAAACCTGGTAGTTTCCGGCTGCAAGCTCGCGGGTAATCCGCGAATCGGCGCCGCCCGAATCGTCGTTGGTTACGATAGGATCACCCTTGACGTTGCGCAACGTCAGAAGCGGATCGACCGGTGAACCGATACGGCGGGCGATGGCCTGAAGAACAACCAGTTCCTTGTGATCCAGATGGAATTTGAAAAAGTCCTCGTCGCCCTCGGCATCTAAGCGACCACTGATTTCCACCGGAAATCCAACTGTCTCGGCATCCTTCGCATCATGATTGTGCCCGCGCTCGACATGCGGCGGAAAATCGGTGATCTCGAAAGGTACTTCATTGCTCAATCCGGATTCAGCCCGCGCCCGGACCGATACATCGCCGGGCTGGGCATAAGTCAAATCCAGCGACATGCGGCCCGCGCCCTGCAGATTCACGCCGGTCGTCCGCACCTCCGCCATCTTGCCCGGCTCGGCGCTCATCGGCATCACCGACTCGACATATGGAATCGCGCCGGCATCGATGCGATAGGCGAAGCTGTCGCCGCCGCGATATTCAAGATCTCGGATTTCGATTTCGTATTGGCCGTCGGCGGGGGGAGTGAAGATTAACGTTGGGTCGGCGCCATGGAGCGAAACGTTGGCGTGGAGCTCGTGCCCATCCGCATCATGCACGGCCAGAACAGGCTCAAGCGAAGAAGCGGATCGTGCCGCATAGACATCGAACACCATCACCTGATCGCGCTTGGCCATGAATTTGAAGCAATCGATGTCGCCGGGAGCGTCGATCCGGCCGGTGATCGCTGCAGGCAGTTCCACTAACTGGGCCGAATCTGAATTGTTATTGGGTTCCCGCTCATCGATGTGCGGATACTGGCTGATCGTCACATGCAGTGGCGCCGTAATCCCTGTCGGCCCGACAAGCCGCACTTCGCGATCGCCAAGCACGGCATCGGAATCGGCCCACAATTTGATTTCGAGTTTGTCGTCGGGAAGTGCAGCTTTTTTTGCCGGCATCGTAGTCGGCTGCGTCGTTGGCACGGGGCGAACCAGCTCGACATGCAACCCCCGTGCGCGGGCGATTGCCACATCCACAACCCGCGCCAGATGCTGTCCCGCAAGCGTGATGTTCTGCGTCTGCCCGCGCTGAAGCACTAGAGCGGGGCCGCTGGAAACGGTCGGCACTGACTGCGAAAAAGCGACAACGGGCACAACGCAGACCATCAGCGCAACGAGCAACGCGATGCCACTAAAAGCGGCAAAACGTTGCTTTGATTTTACTCCCGCATCAATTGAGGCGATCGCGCGCATTTCTCCGGGTTTCCTTATGCGAACAGCCCCAGCACCGGCTTGGCCTGCACGAGTTCGCGCGGCTGGCCGAGATGGTTGTTCACCATTGTTGCCGGATCAATGCCCAGGGCGTGATAGACGGTGGCCAGAAGCTCGATCGGATGGACCGGATTCTCGGCAGGGCTCGAGCCGGTCGCGTCGCTCTTGCCATAAACCGCGCCGCGCCCGATGCCGCCGCCGGCCATCAGACCGGTGTAGCAATAAGGCCAGTGGTCGCGGCCTTTGGCGCTGTTGGTGTTGCCGCTGGTCGAAACGCCCAGCTTCGGGCTTCGGCCAAATTCGCCGATGACCAGAACGATCGTGTCCTTCAGCAACCCACGCGAGTCCATGTCGGCCAGCAGTGCAGGCACGCCGCTGTCGAGCTTGGGGCAGTGAAGGTTGCGCAGCGGTTCGAAGTTGGCCGCGTGGGTATCAAACGCATCCACCAGCGGATTGCCATTCGCAACGGCCGGCCAGTTGACCTGCACGACGCGCGAACCGGCTTCAATCAGCCGGCGCGCCATGAGCAGCGATTGGCCAAAGGTATGCCGGCCATAGCGGTCGCGAATTGCCGCCGGCTCTTGTTCCAGATCGAAGGCCTTTCGAGCGCGCCCGGAAAGAATCAGCTCCAGCGCCTTGGTGTCATAAGTATCCAGCGCATATTCCGACACCGCTTTCTCAATGTCGGGCATCGCCTCATCGACCTTGTGGAGCATCGATGCCCGACGTTCCATGCGCGCCTGGCTCACTTCGTTGCGCAGCGAAAGGTCGGCGGTGCTGATCTTCTGATTCGGATCCTGGAACAGGTAATAGGGATCGTAAGCCGCGCCGAGGAAGCCGGCTGTTCCACCCTTGCCGATCACGCCTGATTCCTGCAGCGGCCGGGGGAGCATCACAAACGGCAGCATCGGATCTTTCGGCGGCTTGAGGCGTGCGACTTCGCATCCCATATGCGGATAGTCCGCACGATTCGGCGGCTCAAGCTGACCGGAAGGCGAAACCTTATCTGGCGTGTAGCCGGTCATCATCTGATAGATGGCGGCCGTGTGATTGAACAACCCAGCCGGCGTGTAGCTCACCGAACGGATTAGCGTCGTCTTATCCACCACCTTCGCCAGGTTGGGCATGACTTCCGTCACTTTTACGCCCGGCACTTTGGTCGAAATGGTTTTGAATTCGCCGCGAATGTTATCCGGCGCATCGGGCTTGGGATCCCATATATCAAGATGACTGGGGCCGCCCTGAAGGAAGACGAAGATGAAGTTCTTGGCGGTGCCGAAGCCGGTCTGCTTTTTGCCCCCGCTGTCGGCCGCCCGCGCTTCGAGAGAGAGGAGATTGGCCAGGCTGATTCCAAGCAGGCCTGCGCCGCCCACGCGCATCAGTTCGCGCCGGCTCATGCCATCGCAGGTCGCGCCAGGTCGTCCGGGGATGGAAAGCATATTAGCTCCGTGAGAGAAATCGCCCGATCCAGATTCGAAATCAGATTAACGGTTGAACAAAAACGCGGGGCTGTTCAGCAAGGCCCAGCTTAAATCCTGAGCCACTTCGACGCGATGCGAACCCTTGCCCAGATCGACTGCGGCCAATTCCGCATCGGTCGGCGGTCGATTGAGCACCATGTAGTAGATCCCCTGGACCACACGATTGTTATCCGGCTCGTCGTTGACCAGCCGAATGATCGCGCTGTTCTTGGAATCGACCGCGTCGTTGATGACCGGGCCGTTCACAAGGCTCAACGCATGCGCAAGGCTGACATTACTCGTACGCTCGCATTCGCAGGCGCTTTCGCGCTTGGGCCGGCCAAAGAGCTTGAGGAAGTCGTCATCGACCACGCCGTCGGCTGCATACACGCATCGCATGCCGGCCGGCAGACCGGTTTCGTCTTCCTTGGTGCCGGTGGCGATGGCCACCGCGTCACGAAGCTGCTCGGCTGAAAGCCGCCGGGGAATCGCATGCGAGAAGTTGATCTTGTCATCATCGTTCCAGCGGTTGGGTACGACTGAAAGCTGATACGTGCGCGAGGAAACGATCGTGCGGATCAGGTGTTCGACATCAAAGTGATGCTGAATGAAATCCTCGGTCAGGGCATCGAGCAACTCCGGATTGACCGGCGGATTGGATGCGCGGATATCATCGACCGGATCGATAATCCCTCGGCCAAAGAAATAGCTCCAAACGCGGTTCACATAAGACTTGGCGAACAGCGGGTTCTTCGCGCTGGTGAGCCATTGTGCGAACGCATCCTGGCGCACGCGGGCCTTTTTCACATTCGGCTCGGTGCCAAACGGAACGATCGGCTCCATCACAGCGCCGGTGCGCGGGTGCATTTCCTCGCCCCCGTTGTAGCTGGTGAAGACCACCTGCTCGCCGGGCTGCTGGCCGGGCTTGAATGCGACGCGAGTGAAGAACGCGCCGAATTCGTAGTATTGGTCCTGCGTCCAGCGCTCGAAGGGATGGTCGTGGCATTTATTGCAATTGAATCGCACGCCCAGAAACGTCTGGCTTACGTCTTCGGTGATCTTGCCGGTGTCGTGCAGGGCCAGGAAGTAGTTGGTCGCCGGCTGGGAATAGGTGCTGCCCTGCGCAGTGACCAGCTCGTGGACGAACTGGTCGTAGGGCTTGTTCTGGGCGATCGATTGACGAATCCATTCGCGGAAAACCCACACGCCGCGCTCGCCTAGCGCCTTGGAATTGCACTGCAGCAGGTCGGCCCATTTGTTAGACCAGAAGGCGATGTAATCGCGGCTGCCGATCAGCTTGTTGACAATCTTCGCCCGCTTTTCCTGGCTCGGCGCCGGATCATCATGGAAGGCCCGTGCCTGGGCCGCGGTCGGCACGATTCCCGCCAGGTCGAGATAAACGCGACGCAGGAATTCATCGTCGGTGCATTCAGCCGACGGAAGAATCTTGGCTTTTTCCAGCTTCGCATTGATGTGATGATCGATGAAGTTGTACTCGGGCATCGGCTTGAAGACATAGCCGGTGCGGTCACCCATCACCGACACATTCACGACGCCATAATTCCCTTCGTAGCGTACGAGGATTGCAGCCTCGCCTCGACGGATGGCGGTGATCTTGTTGTCCTGAAGCTTGGCCACTTCGAGATTGTTGCTCGACAGCACTGAATCGCGCGTCACATCGCGCGTCGTTCCATCGGGATAATGAGCGATGACGATCATCTCCTGCGTGCGGCCAGGCAGATCAATGTTCGCATCGGCCGGCAACACTTCAATGCGATTTGGCCGAGCGGTTGAAGGCTGCGGATCGTATTGCGCGCCTTCCTTGATCCATTGGAAGATTGTCTTGAACTGGCGGGAGTCGGTGCTGAAGAGCGTGCGACCCTCGTGAGCGACCTGGCCGGTCGGCTTGAGCAGCATCAGGCTCTGCCCAGGATCGACGCGATTGATGCGACGGCCCTGAAGCTCCTCGGTGAGGGCGACAAAATCAAAATGCGGATCGTAGCCGCGAAGCGAAAGTTTGAATCCGTTCTTGCCCTTGGCTGCGCCATGGCAGGTGCCGGCGTTGCAGCCGACGCGGGAAATCAATGGTTCGATGTCGCGCGTGAATCGGATCTTGGGCTCATTGTCGCTGAGTACATTGACCGGCAGATCAACCTTCTGGCCTGCGGCGCTGATGCTGATCATGGCTTGGCCCGCATGAGCCGCGTGGATGTAATGGTCTTCGCTATTGATTGAGACGGAATCGGACGGGCTTGAGAAAGATGCGATGTCGGTGACGTCAAACTTGCGGCCGTCGGCGGTCTTGCCCCAGACCAGGACCTGTCGAGCATCGCGCGCATCCGATAGCGTCAGCGAAGCCGGCTCCAATTCCAGCGAAACGATGGGAGGAAGCTCCGGCTTGTCCGGAAGCTTTTCGGGCATGTCGGCGTGCGACTTGGCTCCAAATGCCAAGCTGCTACACGCCATGCAACTCAACGCCACAACGATCGAACGGATGTTGAAGTTCACTTCGCGCCTCTTTGCTTGCGAAACTGCTCCAAATGACGTGCGCCGGAGCAATTCCATCCCTGCGTTGTCGCCCGATCCGCTTGAGGCCTGACGATGCGCCATCCCGGCGGTTCTCCAGACCCTTGTTTCATTCTACCCGAAGTTATATCGGATGTTGCATCAAATTAGATCGGCTCCGAAATCATGTTGGCTATAGGGGATATGACAATTTTCTATTGCAGCAGCGATGCCAGCCGACGAGCGATGTATTGCCGTACAATTGGGATCTTCGACTCCAGCGCAAGCTGGCCCGCGCGACCCGGGTTTTTGGGAACCAGCGGCTCAATCCCGTACCAGTCCATTAAGGGGAGATTCAGGTCATTTGAATCTTCGCTATGTGCGACCAAGGCCTCGGCAATCGGCCAACGATCCTTATCCGGCAGCCTCTGCAGTCCCGACGCCAGCGCGAGCCGAACCACCTGCGAGGGATCAGACTTGGCCATCTCAGCCAACCTCCGCAATAGGGGTGGGTTCGTTTGCCCAACTTCCAGCGTGAGTTGAATCGCCCAGCTCCGCAGATATTCCTGTTTGCTGCCCAGCAGCTCTTCGGTCAATCCCAGATCGATCCCGCCCGTCGATTGCAAAGCCCACAGCGCGCGAAGCTGCCGCGTCACATCCGAATTCTCGCGCAGCATCTTCAAGAGCGCTGGCCGAGTCTCTGGCTTGAGCGTTCCAGCGGCAAATCGCTCTTCGAGCAATCGTCGCGCGTGGCGCACCCACCAATCATTCTTGTGAAGCTGAAGCTGCACGAGCGCGCTGTCATCCAGCTTCGCCAGATCGGGGTGCTGAGGCGTCATGCTCCCGTACACAATTTTGTACATCCGGCCATTGGTGCGATCGATCGAAAGATAATTGTGGCATTCACCCGTATCGCACCAGTCGGTAACAAACACGCCGCCGTCGGGTCCATATTCAAGATTCAGCCCGCGAAACCAGGGATCATTGGCCAGCAGGAAGTCCTTGCCATGATGGCCCACGTAACCTGAGCCGCGATGCTCGAGGATGTCGTTATTCACACGATTGCCATGGATGTTGCACATGAAGATCGTGTTGCGATATTGGTCGGGCCAGTTGTCGCCAAGATAAACCATCGCCCCGGCATGGGCATGGCCGCCGCCGGCTGCGCTGTTGGCGGTGCCGGTGCGCGAGGTCGTCCAATCTCCACCCGCCCAGTGAATGTGGTCGGCGATGCTTTCCATCAGGCCATACAGGTTTGGATCGAAATCCTCGCCGTACATGCGCTGGTAATGTGCCCCGGGGATGACGTGCCACAGATGTTTGATCACGCAATTGGTGATGAACATCTGCCCCATGTCGTCGAAGTCCAGGCCCCAGGGATTCGTCGTTCCATGCGCGACGACTTCAAACGTGCCGCGAATGGGGTGATAGCGCCACACGCCGCAGTTCATTAGCGTGCGCTTCTCAGGCGGATCGCCGGGCTTTCCGACATCAGACGTCGCCAGAATTCCATTGCAACCATATAGCCAGCCGTCGGGTCCCCAGACCAGGCGGTTGAAGACGTTATGCTTAGCCTGCAGGCTCCAGCCATCCAGAATCACCTTGGGCGGGCCGCTGGGGTGATCTTCGCCTTCCTTGAACGGAATGAAGAGCAAGTTCGGCGTCGAGCAGAGCCACACGCCGCCAAAGCCCACTTCGATTCCAGACAGGTTCATTCCCTTATCGTAGAAAACGGTCCGCTTGGTGAAATGCCCAGTCGCATTGGGATCCTCGAAAATGAGGATGCGGTCGTGCCCTTCGGTGCCGGTGGTCTGCCAGTTGGGATAGGAAAAGTTCTCGATCACCCACAGCCGCCCGCGATCGTCGAAGCAGAATGAAATTGGCTGTACCAGATCCGGCTCGCCTGCAAACAATGTCACGTGGAACCCCGCGGGCACCGTCATGTGCGAAGCGGCTTCATTGGGTGGGATAGGGTGACTCTGCGCGAGGGCAAGCGGCGCAACAATCAGTGTAATGACGAAGGGCAGAAGGATTCGCAAGCTTCCTCCTTGAAATGATCGACCAGCTTTACTTCTCGCTCTTCTCGAGACGCGCGACTTCCTGCGCCGCTTCCTGCGCGGCGGGACTCCCTTTGAATTCCGCGGCAACCTGCTTGTAAATCGTCAGCGCATCCTGCGGCTTCTTGAGCTTCTCCTCGATCTGCGCTGTTCTGAAGAGCGATTCGGCAACGTGCGGCGCATCCGGAGCCGAGCGAAAATTGGCTACGACGCGCATGTAGGCGAGTGCCGCGTCCTTCAGCTCATTTTCATTCTCCGCCGACCCGGCCCGCGCCTCGGCCAGCATATACATCGCATCCGACTGCTGCGTGAGCGAAGTAAAGCTGGAAGCGTTCGTATTGAGCGTGGCAATCACGCCCTTGTAATTCTTCTTCGAGAGTGCATCGCGCGCCGCCGAAAGCGCTACATCCGCCCGCGCCCGTTCGACATCAGCGGAGTTAGCAGCGGTCGGGCTGCTCTTGTTCAATTCTTTCAGCACCTTTTCCGCGGACGCAGTGTCTTTCTTCGAATTGTAAAGCTCCGCCAGAAAGGGCAGCAGCACCTGCTTTGCCGCATCATTTCCAGTATCCGCAGCGCGGCGTACCTGCGCGATGGCCGATGTGATTGCATCGGGACTCGCGCCTTGCAGCGAAGGGCGAATCTTCGCCGCCGCCTGCGGATCGGTTGACGCGGTCTGGATGAACAGTGCCACCATGCTGGCCAAGTCACCACTCTGCGTGGCCGACTCAGCGAGGCGAAGTTGCGCCCGACGCTTCACCCAGGCCTTGGGCGAGGTGAGCAGCTTGCGGTATCCATCCGCCGCGGCCTTCATGTCATTGGATACAAAGGCCTGCTCCGCTGCCGACAGCACCGGCTCATCGTCGCTCTTGATCTGCACGATTTGCTCGAACGACTTCTGGGTCGATCGACCATTTGGGAAGGTGAAAGTCAGCACTTCGTCCTTGTCCACCTTTTCCAGCTTATCGATATGGACGTTCTCAAACGCCAACGGCTTGCTGCCGGAGGTCTTAACCCAGACCGTGTCAGCCAGCAACGTCGCCGGCAGCAGCGCCGCCAGCGCGATGGCGCTCATCCAAATCCGCATGTGGCCAGCTCGTCGCTTTGCCATGAACATCATTCCTGAAAAATGCAGGAGAGGGGAGTCGAACCCCTACACCTTTCGGTACAGGATCCTAAGTCCTGCGCGTCTGCCAATTCCGCCACTCCTGCCCGAGTGAGCATCATAATGTAGCGCGAAGCGGAGGAAGGGTCAAAGGATAATGGGATGGATATGCATCCCACGTCGAACAGCGCCACTCACAAAGTTATCGGGGTAGGGAAGGCCGATTGAGTTCGGCCTCCCCTCCCGCCAAACCGGACGGGCGAATTTCTCGCATCCGGCTTTCCAGTCAGTGGGCCATCTTCATGGATTGGCGAGCCGCGCGATGAGCAC
>Ga0207695_10001079_pt1 | contig 47666 bp, 50 predicted proteins | sample KBSC54metaG_FD_184354 | JGI IMG/M metagenome (GOLD analysis project Ga0207695, IMG submission 184354) | Corn rhizosphere microbial communities from Kellogg Biological Station, Michigan, USA - KBS C5-4 metaG (SPAdes) (version 2) | ecosystem: Host-associated > Plants > Roots > Rhizosphere > Soil...
AAACGCAACGGTTCGCGTGCTTGCGGCTATGACGCGGCGTCAGCCCTCGATGCGGGAGAAATCCGCGACCTTGTGAACCGCATCGCGAATACGCGCGAGCAGCGCAAGCCGGGCACTGCGCTTGTCCCGGTCCGGATCATTGACGGTCACCTTGTCGAAGAAGGCGTCGATCGGCGCACGCAAGGCCGCGAGCGCCGCCATGGCGCCTTCGAAATCCTCTGCATCGACCGCTGCACTGGCGCGCGTTTCCGCTTCATCGAGCGCAGCGATCAACGCAGCTTCTTCAGCTTGCGGGGCATCGGAAAGGGATTTCCCGCCCAACCCCACATCGTCATTCCCGCGAAGGCGGGAATCCATGTCTCTCCCCGCGTGCGTTGCGCCCTCATCCGAAGAGCCATGGACCCCAGCCTCCGCTGGGGTGACGGCAGAGGATGAGGCTTGGCCCCACCCTTCCTTCTTGAGGATATTGGCCGCGCGCTTGTAGCCGGTGAGGAGATTGGCACCGTCGTCGCTGGCGATGAAGGATTGCAGCGCCTTTACGCGGGCGAGCAGGCGAACGAGATCATCCTCGCCGCCGAGCGCGAACACGGCATCGATCAGATCGTGGCGGACACCGGCTTCGCGTTGCTGGACTTTGAGGCGATCGGCGAAGAAATCGAGCAAGGCCCGTTCAGAAACTTCATCTGCACGAATCTTAAACGCTGGGGGTTTTAAAAGTTCATCCCACGATGTTTGGCTTGCCTTTTGGCTTAAAATCACAAGCCATTGGCCCATATTTTCAAATCGCGCTGGCCATTCAAATTTAGACTTACGATTTACCGGAACAATGCGCCAAAGGCCCTTGTCTACTACGCGATACTCATTGTCGGAAAAAGGCAATCCGAATGAGCCGCGCGCGAAGAATGCCGTAAGACCCTCGCGAGCACCGTAAATTTCACAGAGGATCTGCAAAAATCCCCGCTTTACTTGGCTCAAAGATAAGCGAAGGCCGTTCTGTACGATTAGAGAGATACTTCCCAAGGCTGCTCGTCGAAGAGCAAAGGGATCGCGTGAACCAGACGGAAATTCCTCCACGCCAAAAAATGCAATCAGAGTATCCAGCTTATCCGCCAGCGAGACCGCCACCGTCACCGGCGCAGTCGGCACCTCATCGCCCTGCCCGACCGGCTTGTAGTGATCGCGGATTGCGTCGGCGACTTCGTCCGGCAGGCCCTGCGCGCGGGCGTAATAGCCGCCCATGATGCCCTGCAATTCGGGGAACTCGCCGACCATGCCGGTGACGAGATCGGCCTTGCAGAGGCGGGCCGCTTGCTCGGCGAGACCGGCCAGATCCTCCCCTCCCCCTGCGGGGGAGGATGTGACGATGCCCTCTTCGATCAGCCAGCGCGCGAGCTTCGCCACGCGCTCGACCTTGTCGGCGACGGTGCCGAGCTTTTCGTGGAAGACGATCTGATCGAGCTTCCTGGCCTGCTCCTCGAGCGGGATCTTGAGGTCCTGCTCCCAGAAGAATTTGGCGTCGGACAGGCGCGCGGCGAGAACCTTGGCGTTGCCGGCGGCGATCGCCGCGCCGCCGTCAGCCGGCTCGATATTGGCGGTGCAGATGAAGTTGGGCGCGAGCCGCCCCTCCCCATCCGCGAGCGCGAAATATTTCTGGTTGGTGCGCATGGTGAGCTGGATCACCTCGCGCGGAACTTCAAGGAAGGCGGGATCGAAGCTGCCGAGCAGCGGCACCGGATATTCGGTTAGCCCGGCATTTTCCTGCACCAGCCCTTCGTCGGGAATGACGCTGAGGCCGGCCGCCGCAGCGGCCTTTGCCGCACCGTCGCGGATGATCCGCTGGCGCTCCTCATGGCTGATGATGACGTGGCAGGCGCGCAGCTTCTCGACATAATCGTGCGCGCTACCGATCGTGATCGGGCCGGGATGGTGGAAGCGGTGCCCGACCGTAGCCGTGCCCGAGCTTATGCCGTCGATTTCCAATTCGACCAGATCATCGCCCAACAAGGCGACAACCCCCTGCAGCGGGCGGACCCAGCGCAGGCTCGCGGTCGAGAGCGACGCCTCGCCCCAGCGCATCGATTTCGGCCAGGGGAACGCGCGGATCATCGCGGGAATGGCTTCGGCCAGAACGTCCGCAGCGGCCCGCCCGGGCTTGTCGATCACCGCAAAGAGCACGCCGTCGCGCTCAACCAGCTGTTCGCGGCTGAGCCCAGTCTTGCGCAGAAAGCCTTCGAGCGCTTGCGGGGGCGCGGAGGCGCGCGGTCCTTTCAGCTCTTCCGAAACGGCGGCTGTTTCTTTGGGCAGACCGCGCGCGATCAGGACGAGACGGCGCGGCGTGGCGTGGGTTTCAATCGCCTCGGCTTTGAGGCCCGATTTGGCGATCTCGTCGGCAAACAGGCGCTCAAGATCGGTGCGCGCCTTGGCCTGCATCCGCGCCGGAATTTCCTCGGAAAGCAGCTCGAACAGGAAATCGGTCATGCCGCCCACCCGTTCTTTTCCATCCAGGCTGCGCAAGCGCCTTTGGCGAGCTCGCGGACGCGGCCGATATAGGCCTGCCGCTCGGCGACCGAGATGACTCCGCGCGCCTGAAGCGTATTGAAGATGTGGCTTGCTTCGATCGCCTGATCATAGGCCGGAAGCGGCAGCTTCGCCTCGATCAGCGCGCGTGCTTCGTCGGCGGCCTGGGCGAACTGCCTGAACAACGTCTCGGTATTGGCATGCTCGAAATTATAGGCGCTGAACTGGCGCTCATTTTCGAGGAAGACGTCGCCATAGGTCACGCCCTCGTCATTGAAGGCGAGATCGTAGACATTGTCGACGCCCTGGATGTACATCGCCAGCCGCTCGAGGCCATAGGTCAGCTCGCCCGACACCGGCTTGCAATCGAACCCGCCGACCTGCTGGAAATAGGTGAACTGCGTCACCTCCATGCCGTCGCACCACACCTCCCAGCCAAGCCCCCAGGCGCCGAGCGTGGGGCTTTCCCAATCATCCTCGACGAAGCGGATGTCGTGCTTGGTGAAATCGATGCCGATCCGTTCCAACGAGCCCAGATAAAGCTCCTGGAGATTGGTTGGGCTCGGCTTCAGGATCACCTGATATTGATAATAATGACCAAGCCGGTTGGGGTTCTCGCCATAGCGGCCGTCGGTCGGGCGGCGCGAGGGCTGGACATAGGCCGCCTTCCACGAATTGGGCCCAAGCGCGCGCAGCGTCGTTGCGGGATGGAAGGTGCCCGCGCCCATCCGCATGTCATAAGGCTGGAGGATCACGCAGCCGCGATCGCTCCAATAATCATGGAGCGTCAGGATCAGCTTCTGGAAGCTGAGCGGCTTGTCGTGCGCCACGGCGGTCCCCTTCACATTGCCGCGCCGTTTGGCGAATGGGCGGTGGATGGTCAAGCCGAGGGTCGCGCGATAAGGAGCGGCATGCGCCTGATCCTTGCCCTGCTCGCCCTTCTCTTCCCCGCCGTCGCCACCGCCAAGCCGATCGAAGCGAAGCCGGCGCTGTGGAAGCTGGCCGACAAGGACACGACCATCTGGCTGTTCGGCAGCGTGCATGTGCTGCCTGCCGACATCGTCTGGTTCAAGGGCAAGGTCGCCAAGGCGTTCGCGGCGTCCGAGGCGTTGGTGGTGGAAACCGAGTTGGGCGGCGATGCCGCCGGGAAAGCGAGCGATGCGAAGGCGGTGATGGCGCATGCCATCGATCATGACGGGGTGCCGCTCCGGGACGAGCTGACGCCTGACGAGCGCAGCGCCTATGACAGCCGCATGGCAGGCTACGGGCTGCCGGTTGCCGCATTCGACCAGTTTCAGCCCTGGTTCGCAGCGACGAGCCTGACCCAGATCGCTTACGGGAAGCTTGGCTACGCGCCGGATAGCGGCGTGGAGATGAGGTTGTTCGCGGAGGCGCGGCGAGCGCACAAGCAAGTGATTCCGCTGGAAAGCCTGGAGGAGCAAATCTCGTTGCTGGGTGGCTTTGCCCGGCCCGTGCAACTCAAGATGCTCGAAACCACGCTCGACGAACTCAAGGATGATAACGGCCACATCGCCGATCTCCTCAAGGCATGGCGCACGGGCAACGAGGCTGCGTTGGCCAAGCAGATGAACGACGGGCTGGATGACGTTCCTGAGCTACGCACGGTGTTGCTCGATAAGCGTAACGAGCATTTCGCCGATTGGATCGCGAACCGCATGGCGCGACCGGGCCAGATCTTCGTCGCGGTCGGTGCCGGCCATTTCGGCGGGCCGCACAATGTACGCGAACTTTTGGAAGCCAAGGGTTTTCGGATTACGCGCGTGCAGTGAGCCTTCGTGCCGCACGGTGCGGCAAGAAGGTTGCATTTCGCCCATAACCCCCCTATGCGCGCGCCTTCCCGATCCGGTCATCCCTGGAGGCGGTTCGGGCTGTTGCAACCAAGCGAACTGGAGACATGATATGAGCGACATGCTCACCCTGTCGGCCGAGACGCGCGAACGGGCAGGCAAGGGAGCCTCCCGCGCTATCCGTCGCGAAGGCCGCGTACCCGCCGTGATCTACGGCCAGAAGCAAGACGCCCTCCCCATCCATGTGGAGGCCAAGGCGCTCGTCAAGATGCTGTCGTCGGGCCACTTCATGAACAGCGTGGTGATGATCGAGACCGGCAAGGGCGCGCCGATCCGCACGCTGCCGAAGGACGTGCAGTTCCATCCGGTGACGGACCGTCCGCTGCATGTCGACTTCTTCCGCATCAGCGAGCACACCAAGGTGCACGTCAACGTGCCCGTTCATTTCAGCGATGAAGAGCTTTCGCCCGGCATCAAGCGCGGCGGCGTGCTCAATATCGTTCGCCACGAGCTGGAGCTGGTGTGCGACGCCGCCGAAATTCCCGATCAGATCGAGATTTCGCTGAAAGGCTATGAGGTCGGCGATTCGATTCACATTTCCGCGGTGATGCTGCCTTCGGGCGCGGCCTCGGCGATCGAGGACCGCGATTTCACGATCGCCACGATCGTGGCGCCGTCGGCGCTCAAGTCGAGCGAAGGTGATCACGAAACCGAAGCTGCGGTTGAAGGCGGCGAGTAAGTCTGCCTCCGGCCATCTGGATCGGGCGAAATCGGGATGCTCTCTCGAGCGCAGCGAAACATCTGCTGCGCTCGTAGCAGCGTTGGGCTTCGCTCGATCCGGATTGCCTTGATCTGACCGATGCAACTCTGGGTCGGCCTCGGCAATCCCGGCGCGCAATATGCCATGCACCGGCATAATGTCGGCTTCATGGCGCTCGACACGATCGCCGAAGTGCATGATTTCGGGCCGGTGAAGAAAGCCTTTCAGGGCTGGACCCAGGAAGGCCGCATCGGCGGCGAAAAGATCCTGCTGCTCAAGCCCGCCACCTTCATGAACGACAGTGGGCGCAGCATCGGCGAGGCAATGCGCTTCTACAAGCTCGAAACGGGAGATGTGACTGTCTTCCACGACGAACTTGATCTCGCTGCGTTCAAGGTGAAGGTGAAGGTCGGCGGCGGCACCGCAGGCCACAATGGCCTGCGATCGACCGAAGCGCATATCGGCAATGGGTTCCGGCGCGTACGCATCGGTATCGACCATCCCGGCCATAAGGATAAGGTTACGCCCCACGTGCTCGGCAATTACGCCAAGGCGGAAATGGACGATCTCGCGGACATGCTCGGCGCGATCGCCGCCGAAGCGGAATGGCTCGCCAAAGGGGACGATGCGCGTTTCATGAACGAGATCGCGCTGAGGCTGCAGGATAGCTGACCCAACCGAACTCTTATGCGATGTCCGTTTTTCTGACCTCGCCTGGACGCGACAGCGGCAATAGGGATGAATCCCGCATCAGGACGACGCTGCTAGAACATGCTCAACAACTTCTGAGCAAGCCTCAAACCCAAAGCTCACGGTAAAGCTGCTCGATTTCCTCCCCGTCGGCCAGGCGGGGATTATTGGCCGGTGACCCCGACGCGATCGCCTGTCGCGCCATCAGCGCAATGTTATCGAACCACCTCTCGCGATCGATCCCATAGCCGGCAGGGGTAGGCACTTCGAGTTCGGCATTCAATGCCTCCAGCTCTGCAATCAACGCGGCCACCGCCGCCTGATCGCCCTCGCCTGGATCAGCCAGCGCCATCGCACGGGCGCATTCGGCATAGCGTTGCAAAGCGGCGGGCGCCGAAAAGGCGGTGACGGCGGGAAGCAGCATGGCGTTGGAAAGCCCGTGCGGAACATGAAACAATGCGCCGATCGGGCGGCTCATGCCGTGGACCAGGGCGACCGAAGCGTTGGAAAAGGCGATGCCGGCGTGCAATGCGCCTTCCATCATCGCTGCCCGCGCCATCCTGTTGCCCGGCTCGGCGCAAGCGATACGCAGATTGGGCGCGATCAGGCGCATGGCTGAAAGCGCCATTGCATCGGAAAAGGGATTCGCCCGGCGCGACACATAGGCTTCGATCGCGTGGGTGAGCGAATCGATGCCCGTGTCCGCGGTCAACCGGCGCGGCTTGCCCATCGTCAATTCGAAATCGACGATGGCTATGCTCGGCAGGAATCCGAGCCCGATACAGAGCATCTTTTCCTGAGTGGCTTCATCGGTGATGATGGTGAACCGGGTCGCCTCTGATCCCGTTCCCGCGGTCGTCGGCACGGCGATGATCGGCAATCCAGCGTCATCGATCTGGGCAGGCGCCTTCATCTGCGCATAGCTCATCGGTCGTTTGGCCAAGACCGCGACGGCCTTGGCCGTATCGATCGGGCTCCCGCCGCCAAAACCCAATACGCAATCATAGGCGCCTTCTTGCATGGCGGCCAGCGCGGTATCGATGACCTTGGTCGTCGGATCAGCCTGGGCGCCCGCAAACAGGCCAACCGAAATCGACGCGCTGTCCAGCACAGCCAGCAACCGGTCAAGCAGGCCATTGCTCGCCAAAAATGCGTCGGTGATCACAAATGGTGCCGTTAGACCAAGTTGGGACAGCGCCGCCGGCAGTTCCGAAAGCGAACCACCTCCGGAGCGAATGATACGCGGGAGGACGATGCTGGCCATGGCCTGACTCCGAGCTTACTCTTCCAATCTCATTAGCTCCGGCGTTGCGGCACCGCCACCTGACAAAAGACCCAAGCCGGCGCGCTAGCCCTTTCTCCGGGATCGGATTAGCTTGGCAGCGAAGCGGAGAGATCCAGATGAACTCCTTGGCGCGGCCGGAAATCGAATCGCTGTCAGGCTTGGGCAAGACCGTGCTGCAGCCGGGATTGATCTGGGCGTGCCGAACATCGGGCGCACAGACCGAGCTGATCGATGGGGGGGAACCGCCGACGGACGATTGCGCATTTCGCTGGCTGCATCTCAACCTCGCCGATCAGCGCAGCCTGAGCTGGCTCGAACGATCGGTCAGCTTGCCACCTGCGATTTTGCGGATGTTCATATCTCCCGAAGCTGAGCAGCGCGGGCGGATCGAGGGCGGCTATGTCGCGCTGATCCTGCACGATTTCGAACGCGATTTCGATTGGCTGGACACCGGACGCATCGGTGCGCTGCATATCGTTGCTGGCCCTGGCATCATGCTGACCGGCCGCTTTCACCCCTTGCATACGGCAGACGTGATCCGGGAGCGCATCGTGACCGGTGGTGCGATCGCGGATTCGGGAGCGGCGCTCTTGCTCGTGCTGGATGCGTTGAGCGACACGTTCCAAGGACGCACGCTCAGGATAACGCAGGGGCTGATTGCAGTAGAGGATGAGCTGCTGAGCGACCGCGCCTCCCCCGACTCTCGTGAACTGATCACGATGCGCCGGCTTTGCACCCAACTGCACCGGACCATGGCAGCGATGCGTACCCTATTGCTGAGATTGGAATCCGAACAGGCATTGCCGCCGAGCTTGCTGCCGTCCATCGCCCATGCCAGCCAGAGGCTGCACATGCTCGATCAGGATATCGGGGCGGCACAGACGCAGCTCCGCCTGCTCCGCGACGAACTTGACCTGCAGGCGGCACAACGGACCAACCGCAATATCTATTTCCTTTCCGTCATGACGGCATTGCTGATGCCCGCGACGCTCGTGACCGGCTTTTTCGGAATGAACACCGGCGGAATGCCGCTCGCGCAAGGCGTGAACGGGACAAGCTTCGCTGCCTTGATCGCGCTGCTCTCCTCGGTGGCGACTTATTTCGCGCTGCGGCAGATGGGATTCGTGCGCGAGTAGCCGCTAGGCGGGCTCGAACGCGCGGATTGCGCTTAAACGCACGGGGCACCATCCTTACCCCGGCGACGGGAGACGACCTGGCTCAAGCGGACGACTGGCGTTTCCGTGCCGTGCTGCTATCGGCGAGCAGACTATTAATTACAGGATCTGGCTTAGATGGGTTTTCGTTGCGGGATCGTAGGGCTGCCTAATGTGGGTAAGTCGACGTTGTTCAACGCGCTGACCGAAACGGCGGCGGCACAGGCGGCGAACTATCCGTTCTGCACGATCGAACCGAATGTGGGGCAAGTGGCGGTGCCCGATCCGCGGCTCCAGGAGATCGCTGCGATCGCTCATTCAGCCAAGATCATCGAGACGCAGCTTGGTTTCGTCGATATCGCCGGTCTCGTACGCGGCGCCTCCAAGGGCGAAGGCCTCGGCAATCAGTTTCTCGGCAATATTCGCGAGGTGGATGCGATCATCCACGTGCTGCGCTGCTTCGAGAATGACGACATCCAGCATGTCGACAACAAGGTCGACCCGATTGCGGACGCCGAAACGGTCGAGACGGAGCTCATGCTCGCCGATCTCGAAAGTCTTGAAAAGCGCGTTCCCGGACTGGTCAAAAAAGGCCAGCAGGGAGACAAGGAGGCCAAGGCCGCGGCATCCGTGTTGAGCCAGGCACTCGATCTGCTGCGCGAAGGCAAGCCGGCGCGGCTGACGGCGCCCAAGGATGAAGACGAAGCGCGCATCTTCGCGCAGGCGCAGTTGCTCACCGCCAAGCCGGTTCTTTACGTCTGCAACGTCGAGGAAGCTTCGGCAGCTGAAGGCAATGGCTTCTCTGCGCAGGTGTTCGAAAAAGCGGCCGCCGAGAACGCCAAGGCCGTTGTGGTATCGGCTGCCATCGAGGCCGAGATCGCCACGATGGCACCTGCCGACCGCACCGAATTTCTGACGGATCTCGGCCTGAACGAGACCGGGCTCGCCCGCGTAATCCGGGCCGGCTACGATCTACTTCATCTGCGCACCTTCTTCACATGCGGCCCGAAGGAAGCGCGTGCCTGGACGATCGAAGCGGGCAGCAAGGCGCCCCAAGCGGCCGGCGCGATCCACAGCGATTTCGAACGTGGCTTCATCCGCGCCGAAACGATCAGCTACGAAGACTATCTTGCCTATCATGGCGAGGCCGGCGCGCGCGAGGCCGGACGGCTTCGCGCGGAAGGCAAGGACTATGTGGTGCAGGACGGCGACGTCATGCTGTTCCGGTTCAACGTGTAAGGGAACCCACCGTGATGACGCTCGATGACTATGCCGTCGGCCGCAAGACCGAGCGTTTCGGGCGTTATGAAATGTCGCGCGAGGAAATTCTTGAGTTTGCCGGCCGTTACGATCCGCAGCCGTTTCACCTCGACGATGCAGCGGCTGCCGCAAACCCCATTTTCGGCAAGCTGGCTGCGAGCGGCTGGCACACGGCCTCGGCCACCATGCGCATGCTCGTCGATGAGGGCGCCAAGCATGGCGGCCATTCGATCGGCGGCGCCAGCGTGGACGAATTGCGCTGGCTACGCCCTGTCTATCCGGGCGACGTCCTCAGCGCCGAAAATGAGGTGTTGGAGGCGCGCGCATTGCGTTCGCGGCCGGAGATCGCAACCGTGAAGCTGCGTACCACCACCTATAACCAGGATAATCAGCCGGTGTTGACGATGACCGCTAACATCATCGTGCCGGTGTCTCGCTAGCCGGCCCGGTTCCGAGGCGTGCGGAGACGACTCTCGCCGTCTCCGCCAATCTTCAATGCTTCACGCCGGCCCAGACGTTCCGATAGGCCATATAGCCCAGCGTCGTCGCAATCAGCAGGAAGATGAGCACCGAGATGCCGGCGCGATGGCGCGCCTCAAGCTTGGGCTCGGCCGTCCAGACCAGGAAGGCCGAAACATCCTGCGCCATCTGATCGACGGTCGGCTTGGTGCCGTCCGAATAGGTGACCTGGCCATCGGACACGAGCGGCGGCGGCATCGCGATATTCAGGTTCGCGAAATAGGGGTTGTAATGGAGCGACGGCGGCGTCTTCGCGTCCGGGAATTCCTTCAGGAGCGCCGCCGGCTGCGGCTGGAAGCCGGTCAGCAGCGAGTGGACATAGGCAGCGCCGCCGTGCCGCGCCTTGGTGATCAGCGAAAGATCCGGCGGCAGCGCATTGTTGTTGGCCGCGCGCGCCGCAACTTCGTTCGCATAGGGCGACGGGAAATGGTCGGCAGGCAGTGCCTTGCGGGTGGCGGGTTCGCCCGTGTCGGGATTGATCGAAGGGACTTCGACAGCCCACTGGTTCGCGATCGCTTTCACCTCAGGATCGGTAAAGCCGATTTCGGTCAGGTCACGGAAGGTGACCAGGCGCAGCGAATGGCAGGCCGAGCAGACTTCCTTGTACACTTGGAAACCACGCTGGAGCTGTTGCCGATCGAACCGGCCAAGCGGGCCGTCGCTTGCCAGATGCAGTTCCTTCGGATGCAGATGGAACTCGTGCTCCGCGGTCGGGGTCGGCGGCTCCGAGATGTAATTATAAGCGCCGACGATTGCCGAGAAGAGCAGGATGGCAACGAACGCCAGCCCCGCGAGAAAGCCGATAGGACGGACCATGAGCCTGTTCTTCCCCTTAGTGCGCAGGCGCCGACGGAGCGGTTGCGGTATTGGTTGAAATGGTCGCGCCGCTCTGCCCCGAAAGCACTGCGTCAGTGATCGAGTTCGGTAGCGGCAGGGTGCGTTCGAACTTCGAAAGCATCGGCAATATGACCAGGAAGTGCGCGAAATAATAAGCCGCGGCGACCTGGCTGATCATCACATAGGGCTCTTCCGCCGGCGAACCGCCGCAATAGCCGAGGATCAGCACGTCAACGCAGAGCAGCCAGAAGAACTGCTTGAAGCGCGGACGATAATTGCCCGAACGGACCGGCGAATTGTCGAGCCACGGCAGGAAGAAGAGCAGCACGATCGCACCGAACATCGCCACCACGCCAAGCAGCTTGGCGGGGATGCCGAAGATATCGACCGTGAAGGCGCGCAGGATCGCGTAGAAGGGCCAGAAATACCATTCGGGCACAATGTGCGCTGGGGTCGAAAGCGGATTCGCCGGGATGTAATTGTCCGGATGGCCCAGCGCATTCGGCGCAAAGAACAGGATGAGTGCGAAGATGATCAGGAAGATGCCGGCCCCGAAGCCATCCTTGGCGGTATAATAAGGATGGAACGGCACGGTATCCTGCGGACCCTTCACCTCCACACCGGTTGGGTTCGACGAGCCCGGAATATGCAACGCCCAGATATGAAGGATGATCACGCCCGCGATCACGAACGGCAGCAGATAGTGAAGCGAGAAGAAGCGGTTCAACGCCGCATCATCCGGCGCGAAACCGCCGAGCAGCCAGGTCTGGATGGTCGGGCCGACCAGCGGGATCGCCGAGAACAGGCCGGTGATCACCTTGGCGCCCCAGAAGCTCATCTGGCCCCATGGAAGCACATAGCCCATGAAACCGGTCGCCATCATCAGCAGGAAAATGACGAGGCCGAGCAGCCACACCATCTCGCGCGGCGCCTTGTAGGAGCCGTAGTAGAGGCCACGGAAGATGTGGAGATAGACGACGATGAAGAACATGCTCGCGCCGGTCGCGTGGGCATAGCGAAGCATCCAGCCCGAGTTCACGTCGCGCATGATGTGCTCGACCGAATCGAACGCAACGCCGGCATTGGCGGCGTAATGCATCGCCAGCACGATCCCGGTGACGATCTGGATCACGAGCGCGAGGCCCGACAACACGCCGAAGTTCCAGAAATAATTGAGGTTGCGCGGCACCGGATAGCCGGAACCCACCGCATTATACACCAGGCGGGGTAAGGGCAGCCGATCGTCCACCCACTTCATGAAGGGGTGCTTAGGCTCGTAATGATTGGCCCAGGGGAAGCTCATTATGCCTTACCTCCGACCGTGACGACGGTATCCGATTTGAAAATATAATCCGGTACTTCGAGATTTTTCGGAGCCGGGCCTTTGCGGATGCGCGCCGCGGTATCGTAGGTCGAGCCGTGGCACGGGCAGAAATAGCCGCCATAGATGCCGCGCGTTTCGCCTTCGCCCGCCCCCAGCGGCACGCAACCGAGATGGGTGCAGACGCCCATGGTGATCAGCCACTGCTTGTGGCCTTCCTTGGTGCGCTCTGCCAGCGTCTGCGGATCGCGAAGCTCGCTCAGCGGCACGGCGTCCGCCTCGCCGATTTCCTTGGCGGTGAGGTGCCGCACGAACAGCGGCTGCTTGCGATAGATCGTCTTGATCGCCTGCCCTTCCTTGATCGCGGACAGATCGACGTCGATCGAGGCCAGCGCCAACACGTCGGCCGATGGATTCATCTGATTGATGAGCGGGACGAGCACGGCAACCGCGCCGACGCCTGCAAAACTGACGGCGGCGATATTGATGAAATCGCGGCGCCTGACTCCGTCTTGCGAGATTTCCTCGTGCGGAACTGCCTGTTCGCCTGTCGCCATTCCCAAGCCCTTGCTATCGCCATGGATGAACGGACGGGATGCTGGACCTTTCTAGACGGTCTTGCCCCCCGGCACGTTAACCGCCTGTCTGACCCGGCGGCTGGCGCGCTGATAGCCTCGCTTATCGCCTTTTGCCAACATCGATTTTCATCGCTTGTCGCACGGCAGCAAAATTCATAGGCCTTGATGATGCGAATTGCGCTCTTTCAGCCTGATATGGCCGGCAATGTGGGGACTATCCTGCGCCTCGCCGCCTGCTTCGGAGCGCCGGTCGATGTGATCGAGCCGTGCGGCTTCGCCTTCGCCGATCGCGCGCTCAAGCGGGCAGGCATGGATTATGCGGCACAAGCAAAAGTCTCGCGTCATGCCGACTGGGATCAGTTTCTTGCCTCGGTGCGCGGACGGATGGTTCTGCTCTCCACGAAGGGGGACAGGACGGTGAGCGACGTAGGGTTTCGGAGCGACGACGTCCTGCTGCTGGGTTCGGAATCGGCCGGAGCCCCCGATTTCGTGCACCGTGCTGTCGACATCGTTGCACGAATTCCGATGCAGCAAGGCTTTCGCTCATTGAATGTTGCGATCGCGACGGGCATCGCCTTGCATGAAGCGATGCGTCAGACAGGAAGCTTGCCGATATGATTGAACTTGATCGGGAACAGCAGGCCGCGCGCGCTTGGTTCGAAGCCTTGCGGGATCGGATCTGTGCCAGCTTCGAAGCCATCGAACGCGAAGCCGGAAGCGACGCCTGCTTCAGCTACCTCCCCTGGCATCGCGATGACGATCCCGAAGCCAAGGGCGGCGGCGGCGTGCAGGGCTTGATGAAGGGCAAGGTCTTCCAAAAGGTCGGCGTCAACGTCTCCACCGTCGGTGGCGAGTTCGCGCCGGAATTCGCGAAAACCATCCATGGCGCCGGGGACGATCCGCGCTTCTTCGCCACTGGCATCAGCCTCGTCGCCCACATGGCCAATCCGCATGTGCCAGCGGTGCATATGAACACGCGATTTCTCACGACGACCAAGCGCTGGTTCGGCGGCGGCGCCGATCTCAACCCCTCCACCCCCTATGCCGACGACAGCGCAGCCTTCCACGCCGCGTTGAAGGCTGCGTGCGATGCGCACGACCCGGATTATTATCACCGCTTCAAGGCTTGGGCCGACGAATATTTCTGGATCCCGCATCGCAAGGTGCATCGCGGCATCGGTGGGATCTTCTACGATCATCTCGAAGGCGAATTCGAGGCAGGCTTCGCCTTCACACGCGCGGTGGGCGATGCATTTCTCGAAATTTTCCCGAAGATCGTGCGGCGGCGAATGAACATGCCGGCCACGGCCGAGGATCAGGCGAGGCTGCTCGCCTATCGTGGGCGCTATGCCGAGTTCAACCTCGTCTACGATCGCGGGACGCTGTTCGGCCTCAAAACGGGCGGCAATATCGATGCGATCCTGATGAGCCTGCCCCCGCTTGCCGCCTGGGAGTAGGCTGGAGGCGCGAAGCTTCGAACCGAATCTCCGCAGGCATGCTCACCCCCGCCCCTGTGGCCACTCCAGTCTCGCATAGAGGCGCGCCAGGAAAATCGTCCAGAAGCTCATATAGATCGCGTTGAAGGCCGCGAGCAGGACCGTAACAGACAGCGGCCCCAGTGCCTGAAGGCCCACCATTTTGAAAATGATGATCAGCACGAGGCCCAGCGCCGATTCCAGCACTGCGACCAACAGCAGATAGAGCAAAAGATAGGCAACGAGGACGCCCAGGATCTTCAGTGCATGGCCACGCGTGAGCGCGACCCCCCGGATGAAGGTTTCGCGGATGCTGCCCTCCTGATCGGCCAGCGTGGGCCATAAGAGAGCAAAGCGAATGCTGACCACCAAGGCAGGCGGGACGAAGACTGCAAGCGCCAGCAGCAGCATTGCCTCCGGCGCAACCCCCGCAACCGCCGACAGCAGACCTACGAAGATGCCGGCGATCAGGCTGAGACCAACCATGACCACGCCCATCGCCAACAACAGGCCAATGCCGCGCGGCAGGAGCCGAAGTGCATCCCGCAAACCTTCGGCGACGCTGATCCGCGGCCGTAGCGCGATGCGGCTGAGGCTGAGATAGCCCGTCAAAACCAGCAGCAAGATCGGAATGAGCGCGAAGACCCACGGCCCGGGCGGGATTTCCCTTGCCGGAGGTTCAGGGGCCGGAACGACGAGGCCACCCAACAGCGCCGCCAGGCCGAATGTCGCGAAGCCGATCGGCAGCACGAGCGCGCGCTCCCGCATGAAGAAACCACGCGCGTCGTCCCAAACTTCGTCAATGGAAACACCGGCCATGCGGCGCCTCTATCGGTGCTGAGCGCGCGGCGCAATGGAGGGGCTTGATTGCGTGGCATCGGCGCGACACATCGTCGTGATGACCGATGCTTATATCGATGGCGTGGAATGGCGGACGTCGCCTGCGCCCGTTCCCTATGAGGAAGCGCTGGCGGCGATGGAGCACCGCGCCGCCGCGATCCACGCGGGCGAAGCGCGCGAACTCGTGTGGCTGCTGGAACATCCTCCGCTTTACACCGCCGGCACCAGCGCCGATCCCGCCGAACTGCTCGCGCCGGATCGCTTCCCGGTTTACAAGACGGGCCGCGGCGGCCGCTACACCTATCACGGGCCGGGACAGCGCATCGGCTATGTCATGATCGATCTCGAAAAACGCGGCCGCGACATACGCTGCTTCGTTTCGGCGCTCGAGCGATGGCTCATCGCCAGCCTGGCGGCGCTTGGCATCGAGGCGCGGCAGGAGCCGGGACGGATCGGCCTATGGACCGGCCATGGATCGAACGAAGCGAAGATCGCCGCGATCGGCGTTCGCGTTCGCCGGTGGGTGACTTTCCACGGCTTTTCGATCAACGTGGATCCCGATCTTTCCCACTTTGGCGGGATCGTTCCCTGCGGCATCTCAGAATATGACGTTACCAGCTTGAAAAAGCTTGGTATTTTAGTAGAGATGGATCGGGTGGACGCTGTGCTGAAAGCGCATTTCGGCTCATTTCTCGAACAAATTTCTCGATCTGCTCGACTCCAATCTGAAAGATGAGCGTTGTAGCCCACCAGTACCGAATTGCGTTGCGGCTTTGCATAATTGGAGGGAGTACCCATCATGCGCACGAAAACAGCGATTCTCCTGGTCGCAACAGGTTTGGCCGTCACCGCCTGCGGCAAGAAATCGGAACAAACCACCGACAATTCCGATGTCACCGAAATGAACTCGGTGGGCACTATGGAGGGCACCACCAACGACATGTCGGCGATCGATACGGCGACCGACACCAATATGTCCGCCGACAATTCCGCCATGGCCCCGGCCGACAACGCGACGACGACAAGCGACAACGCAAGCAACACCACCATGTAATCGGCATCGCGATGCCGAGCTCGCCGGGCCGGGTCGCTGCGCTATTTTCCATCGCATTCAACCGATTGGGGATGGCGCCGGCGGCACGGACCGAGCATAGAGAGGAGAACAAGTCACCTGCCGGGCGAGGAGTGGAATGCGGTTTATCAGTTGCGTAAGATCAGGCGTCATTTCCGCAGCACTCGCCACCGTCGGTGCGGCCGCTTCACCTGCGTCGGCCTATCTTTATTGGACGTCCCCGAACTTCGCCGGATCTCCTGTGCGTGGCGACGAACCGGGGGTCGTCGTACCCCTGCCAGGCGCAAAGCCGGCCGAGGTTGACGCCAATCTGCTTTGGACGTTGCGCGCAGCGCTGAACGTCGCGGCGCTTCAATGCCAGTTCGCGCCACCCTTGATGACGGTGCGCAACTACAACACGATCCTGAGCCAGCATGGCGCGGAACTCAGCAACGCCTACAAGACGATTGGCACCTATTTCAAACGCACGATGAAAAAGAGCTGGCAGCAGGCGGCGGACGCCCACACCACCAGGATCTACAATGGTTTCTCGACCATGCATGCGCAGCTTGGCTTCTGCGAAACGGCCGGAAAGGTCGGGCGTGCCGCGCTCGCGGCCCGGCGTGGCGACCTGCACACGGTTGCTGCCACCTATATGAGTGAGTTGCGGAACAGCCTCGTTCCGGTAGGCGACAGCTTCTTCGCGGGCATCGCCACACGGACGCCGTTGGCGCCGCCGCCGTCACCGCCGCTTGACGACAAATGCTGGGACAAAAAGGGCTTCATCAAAAAGAAGTGCTGGCCGGCTGCGGGTTAGCGCAATCCCGTAAGCTTGTGCGTTTGCAGCGAAAGGCGCCAAGCCGGGTTGGCAAGCACGAAATCGATCGTCGCCTGCTGATTGGCCGCAAGCTCAGGCCCGTCCATCGGCTGCACTAGAAAATGCTCGAAATTCCAGCGGGCGATCTCGTCCATATCCAATTCCCGCTGCGGCCAGACGACCTTCACTTCCTGGCCTGATCGCTGGACAACCTGACTACCGGCCTTCGGGCTTATGCACAGCCAGTCGATTCCCCGCGGCGCTGCGATCGTGCCGTTGCTTTCGACGGCAATGGTGAATCCGCGATCGTGCAGCGCATCCAGCAGCTCTTCGTCCAATTGAAGCATCGGCTCGCCGCCGGTAATCACGGCGAACGGCCTCCCCTCGCCTGCCCAGAGACTGAGCGCCTGATCGGCAAGCGCGGCCGCCGGGTAGCGGCCGCCATGATCCCCGTCCATGCCGACGAAATCGGTATCGCAGAAACGACAAATGGCGGTTGAGCGGTCGTCCTCACGGCCGGTCCACAAATTGCATCCGGCGAGGCGGATAAACACCGCGCGACGCCCCGCCTGCATGCCCTCGCCCTGCAGGGTCAGGAACATCTCCTTGACGGCATAGCTCATGATGCCGGCGCCGCGGCATAGCGCGTAGGATCGGGAAGCCCTGCTTCGTGAAATCCCTTGGACCGCAAGCGGCAACTGTCGCACAGGCCGCAATGAAGGCCCTCGGCCGTCGGGTCGTAACAGGACCAGCTTTGACCCGCATCAAGGCAGAGGCGAGCAGCTTCACGCGCAATATCCGCCTTGCTCATCTGCAGAAGCGGAGCGTGAATCGTGAAACGATCGCCTTCGACGCCTGCTTTGGTGGCGAGATTCGCCATCGTCTCGAACGCATGCAGAAAATTCGGTCGGCAATCGGGATAGCCGGAATAATCGAGCGCGTTGATGCCGATGAAAATGTCACGAGCGCCCAAAGCTTCGGCCCAGCCCAGCGCGACCGAGAGAAAGATGGTGTTGCGCGCGGGGACATAGGTGATGGGAATGCCCTCTCCCACGCCCTGTTTGGGAACAGCGATGTCGTCGGTCAGCGCGGAGCCCCCGAATCGCCTGAGATCCAGCGGGAGCACAATGTGGCGGACCGCGCCGAGCGCGGCTGCGATTTGGGCGGCCGCCTGCAGTTCCACCGCGTGGCGCTGATTATAATTTATGGTTAAAGCGTGAAGCGCAAACCCGTTGCTCCGCGCAATGCCGGCAGTGACCATCGAATCAAGCCCTCCGGAGAGCAGCACGACGGCGGGTCGCAATGGAATTTCGGTCATCAGCCGGGGCTAGCCCCGCGACCGGGCACGCGCAAGACTGCTGCCGCGCCCAAAAAAATTGGGCCGCTCCGGAGAACGGCCCAGTGGGCTTTTCAGCCTGCTAGGGAGAAAGCTGCCGAATACGGCACCTGAGGCCCCTTATAAGCAAACAGGGTAAACGAAGGATGAACGTGGCTCAGTTCGGCTGACGGGGGCGGCTTCCCTGACATTCCCCCACCCGCCGTGCCTCGGCATCGAAGGCAAACGGGGTTCGCGCAGCGATGCCCTGGCTGCTGATCCGCACCAGCCGGGGGGTTTCGATCACGATAGAGGTACGGCCCCAGCCATTTCCTGGGCAGGTATAATGCACGGTCGCCCGATCCCGTTCGTCCTGGATGACGAATCGGCTGCAGCTCGGGCCGGCGTGCGCGAGCTGGATCAGTGGTTCGATATTCGCCAGGCAGATGCGGTGGGATGAGCCGTCATCGAAAACCACGTTCCAACTGCCGGGCGTGATCGCTTTCGACGACATCAACGCGCTTGGCTTTCCGGTCAGCGGCGTAGCCGACGCCACAGCAGCCGCCAACGCGGTTGCGGCTGTGATGGACAAAAAACGCCACATCTCGTCCTGCCCCCGAAATGCACCGCTCTATCACATCCGATACCCGCTTTAAATCAATGTGGGCTCGAGACCGAAGCTTTTCGCGCAATAGGCACAGTCGACCCTGATCAAGCCATCTTCTCCCACCATGTTCTCACGCTCATCCGGTGGAAAACGCGCGATGACGGAGCGGATGTGATCGAGGTTGCAGCGGCAGCCGCGTGTGAAACTCAAGGCAGGCACAGTGCGGATCTCTTCTTCGTTGAACAGCCGCCACAGCAGCTTTTCCAGCGAAAGCTCGGCGTCCAGCAACTCTTCGCGCTTCACCGTCGCAGCAAGCGCCTCGACATGTTCCCACTCCGGATGGTCGAGCCGCGTGTGGATCCGATCCCGCCCCTCCTCGCCTTCGGGAAGATGCTGCAACAGCAGCCCCGCGGCCATATGCCCGCTGCGATCGGCGGGGCGGACAGCGAGGCGGACCAGGCTCGGGATCTGTTCGGACTGGGAAAAATAATTTTGCGCCGCCTCCGCCAGCGAGGCGCCTTCGAGTGGGACGATGCCCTGATAGCGTTCGCCCGTCACCGTCTGATCGAACGTGATCGCGAGATAGCCCTTGCCGAACAGGGCGAAGAGCGAGGGATCGGCCGGCGCCTCGGCCAGCCGCTCGGGATCGTGGCGCAGATAGCCGCGCAGCTCCCCATTGCGATAATCGCAGACCAGGAGATCGATCACTCCCCCTTCGGTTTGCGCCTGAATGGTGAGCTGGCCCTCGGCGTTTTTGAGCGTGGTTCCCAGCAGCGCGGTGAGCAATAGCGCTTCGGTCAGCACGCGTTCGATCAGCGGCGGGTAACCGTGATTCGAGAGAATCTCATCGAGAACCGGGCCGAGCCGGACTAGCCGGCCACGGGCATGCCGCTGCGGAATGGTAAAGCCAAGCGCCTCATCTGTGGCGAAGGGAGCGCCATGGCCGTTACCGTTGGTGCTGGGAGAAGAGCTCAAATCAAATTCCTTGGCCACCCCGAACGTGCTCAGAGCCACCAAGCCACGAACGCTGCGAGATATGGAGGAGCGGATGCTGAAATAAGTTCAGCATCGCGAGCGATTATTTCAAGCCTCGGCGATCATCCCGAAACACCAGAGCAGGATCGCCTTCTGGGCATGAAGCCGATTTTCGGCTTCATCCCAGACGACCGATTGCGGTCCGTCAATCACATCATCCACCACCTCTTCGCCGCGATGCGCGGGCAGGCAATGCAGGAACAGCGCATCGGGACGCGCAGCCGCCATGATCCTCGGATTGACCTGATATGGCATCATAGCGCGGAGCTTTTCCTCGGCATGCGCCTGGCCCATCGATATCCAGGTGTCGGTGACGACGACATCGGCGCCGGTGACGGCGGCGATCGGATCGCGTTCGAAGCGCACATCCGCGCCGCGCTGGTGAGCCGCCGCCACCACCTCCGGCGAGGGATCATAGCCATCCGGGCAAGCAACCCGCACGCCGAAGCCGAGCAGGCTGCCGGCTTCGATGATCGAATGGAGAACATTATTGCCGTCGCCCAGCCAGGCCCATTGGGTGCCCGCCAGCCGCGCACGGTGCTCGATCACGGTTTGCAGGTCCGCCATGATCTGGCACGGATGGCTGTGATCGGTGAGGCCGTTGATGACCGGGACCGTCGCATGCTTCGCCATTTCGGTGAGCTTGGCATGATCGTCGGTACGGATCATGATCGCATCGGCGAAGCGGGAGAGCACGCGGGCCGTATCGGCCACCGTCTCGCCACGGCCAAGCTGCATCGAACCTGCGTCCATGACGATGGTGGTGCCGCCAAGCTGGCGCATGGCCATGTCGAACGAGACGCGGGTACGCGTCGAATTCTTCTCGAAAATCATCGCCAGCGCACGCCCAGCGAGCGGCGCGTCGGCATCGGCCATGCCTTTCGGCCAGCCGGTGCGCGCCTGCTTGCGGGTCATCGCTTCATCGAGCATCGCCGCGAGTGCATTGCCCCCGGCATCAGCCAGATCGAGGAAATGCCGGATCATGAGTCCGCAGCCTGATAGCTCCGAGCGCCGGCCGACAGACGCTGGAGGAAATCGCTGACATGGCTCTCGTCGATCACCAGCGGCGGAAGCACGCGGACCACATTGTCGCCCGCGCTGACCGTCAGCAGGCCATGATTGTCCCGCAGATGCGCGACAAATGCGCGGCTGTCCGACTTGAGCCGGAGGCCGAGCATCAGCCCGGTGCCGCGAACGCTATCGAATAGATGGTCGTGATTGGGGATCATCTGTTCGAGCCCGGCACGGATACGTTCGCCCATTGCCCGAACATTTTCGAGGAAGCCCGGCTCCTGGATGACATTGAGCACCGCTTCGCCGACGGCCATGGCGAGCGGGTTGCCGCCATAGGTCGAGCCGTGCGTGCCGATCACCATGCCCTTGGCCGCTTCCTCGGTTGCGAGGCAGGCGCCGAGCGGAAAGCCGCCGCCAATGCCCTTGGCGACCGCCATGATATCAGGCTCGATGCCGTAACTCTCATACACCCACATCTTGCCGGTGCGGGCGTAGCCGCATTGAACCTCGTCGAGGATCAGCAGCAGCCCATGTTCGTCACAAAGCTGGCGCAGGCCGCCCAGGAACTCTGCAGTCGCGGGCAGAATGCCGCCTTCGCCCTGGATCGGTTCGACGAGAAAGCCGGCGGTGTTTTCATCGATCGCGGCTTGGGCGGCAGCGAGATCGTTGAACGGCACCACTTCGAAGCCGGGTAGCAGCGGCTCGAACCCGTCGCGCATCTTCGGCTGGTTGGTGGCCGAGATGGTGCCGAGGGTGCGGCCATGAAACGCATTGCCGAAGCTGATGATCTTGTGCCGCTCCGGCGCGCCATTGGCATAATGATAGCGACGCGCCGTCTTGAGCGCGCATTCGACCGCCTCGGCACCGGAATTGGTGAAAAACACGGTGTCGGCAAAGCTGCTGTCCACCAGCCGCTGGGCAAAATGCTCGCCTTGCGGGCTGCCGTAGAGATTGGAGACATGCATCAGCGTCGCGGCCTGTTCGCTGATCGCCTTGACGAGCGCGGGATGGCCATGGCCGAGGCAGTTGACCGCGATACCGCTCGCGAAATCCAGATAGCGCTCGCCCTGCTCGCCGATCAGATAAGCGCCCTCACCTCGCACCGGGCGCACACCGCATCTCGGATAGACGGGCATGAGCGGCGTGATGGTCATCGGCTTCGCCTTTCTTCACTGGACCGGAAACGCAAAAAGGCGGCCACCCGGCCGCCTGACGGAGCGAGCATATAGAGCGTGGGCCGAGGCTCGTCAATCTTCAGGCCAGCAGGGCCTTGGCTGCTCCTGCCACCACACAGGCGATCACAATGGCGAGCGAGGGTAAGCGGAGCACCGCAAGCCCAGCAAAGGCGCAGAGAGCGACGGCGAAATCCGCAAGGTCATGGATCGTGCTGATCCACAGCGGATCCCAGAAAGCGGCGCCGAGCAAGCCCACCACGGCCGCATTGGCCCCCGCCAGCGCGGATGCCGTGCCGCTTCTGGACGCCAGCGTCGACCAGAAAGGCGAAATCCCGAAGAGAATGAGCGCGCCGGGCAGGAAGATCGCGACCAGTGCGATCAAGGCCCCGACGATGCCCCCTGGGCTACCGAGAAAGCCGGGATAGGCCGCAATCGAGAATAGCGGCCCGGGGAGGGCCTGGGCGGCGCCATAGGCGGCAAGGAATTGATCGCGACCGACTGCGCCGGTGGCGACGGCGCCATGTTCGAGAAGCGGCAGCACGACATGTCCGCCGCCGAACACGAGCGCTCCCGCCCGCACATAGACGGCAGCCTGGTCCAGCGCTGGCACATGTACGAGGCTGGCGAGCAAGGGAAGGCCAATCGCTACGATGCCGAAGAGCAGGAGAAGAAGGACCGCCGACCGCAAGCCTGTCTGAACCGGATCGGCAGCAGGCGGACGTTGAGCGCCGCGTAGCATCGTCAGTCCGGCAGCCGCGCCGCCTGCGATCACGCCGACTTGTATCCACGCGCTCGGCATCAGCAGGCACGCGCCGCAGGCAACAAGCGCGATCAAAGCCCGAGGAATGTCGGCGGCGAACTGGCGGCTCATCAGCAGGACCGCATGCGCCACCACCGCAACCGCGGCGAGCTTAAGGCCGTGCATGACGGGAGCTGCGGCAGACAGCAGATTTGCTCCCCATGCCAAAGCGATCATTAGCAGCGCGGATGGCGCGGTGAAGCCGATCCAGGCCGCGACCGCGCCACCCCAGCCGCAGCGCGCATGGCCGATCGCCATGCCAAGCTGGCTGCTCGCCGGGCCGGGCAGCAGCTGGCAAAGCGACAGCAGCGAAGCGAAGTTTTCGGCGCTGAGCCATCGCAGCCGATCGACGAACGCAGCGCGAAAATAGCCGATATGGGCAATCGGCCCTCCGAACGACGTGCATCCCAGCTTCAGAAATGTGAACAGGACTTCGCGGAAGCTCCCCTTGCTTCCGCCGATCGTCACGCCTTGAGCTTCCACCCGCTGGCGAGCGCGAAATAGCAGACCGACCCGAGCGCGACGTTAACCGCCAGCAGCCCCAGAGCACCATAGGCCAGCGGCGAATCGCTGACGCCGAGGAAGCCGTAGCGGAAGCCTGAGATCACGTAGAAAAAGGGATTGGCATGGCTGATCGCGTGGAAGGCCGGCGTCAATCGATCGACCGAATAGAAGGTGCCCGAAAGCAGCGACAGGGGCTGGACCACAAAATTGGTCACAGCAGCCGCATGATCGAACTTGTCCGCCCAGATCGAGGTGAGCACGCCGAGCAGCGCCAGCATGATCGCGCCCATCAACCCAAACCAGATGATCGCCCAGACATGCATCGGCGCGACATGCACCCCCGGCCAAAGCAACATCGCGCCCCAGACTGCCAGCCCTACCAGCACCGCCCGCGTCACCGCGGCCGCGACAAAGCCGGCGAGCAGTTCAAGGGTCGCGAGCGGCGGCATCAGATAATCGATGATGGTTCCGTTCATCTTGCCGCTGAGCAGGCAGAAGCTGCCATTGGCGAAGCTGTTCTGCATCATGCCCATCACGATCAGCCCCGGCGCGATGAAAGTGGCGAAGGGAACGCCCATCACCATCCGCCCCTGCCGGCCCAGCGCTACCGTGAAAATCACCAGGAACAGCAGGGTGGTGATGGCTGGCGCCCAGATGGTTTGCAGCTGGACCTTGAAGAAACGGCGCACCTCCTTGATATAGAGGCCGTACAATCCCCCCCAGTTGACCAAAGGGATCACCGGAACGCCGGGTGTGGGAAGCTGCATTTTAGGCTGGTCCGTCATGGCCCGGTCGATTAGGAGCCCGCGGCGGCCTCCGCAAGCGGATTGGCCGAGGGGCGCAAAGGAGTTTGAATGTCCTGGACAGACGAGCGGATCGAACAGCTGCGGAAAATGTGGGAAGGCGGCATGACCGCCAGCCAGATTGCCGACGAACTCGGCGGGGTGAGCAGGAACGCCGTCATCGGCAAGGCGCATAGGCTCGGCCTTCAATCACGCCCCTCGCCTGTGAAGCCGGGCGAGCATGGCGAAGGTGCTGGCGCCGATACGCCGAAGCCCGTCGTTGCCGCTGCTCCGGTAGCGCCGCGGCCGGTAGCGCGCCCGGCTGCACCCAGCCCGGCGCCGGAGGCAAGTACCCCGCCTGCCGCACCGCAGCCCCCGCAACCGCTGATCCGGTCGATCGGCCCCGGCGGCTTCCAGCGCGCCATGCCGGGCGAGCAGCAGGCGCCATCATCACCCGCCCCGCCCCGCCGACTGGTGCCGGCGAAGCCTTCGGCGGAAATGGCCGGCAAGACGAGCCTGCTCGATCTGACCGACAAGATCTGCAAATGGCCCCTGGGGCATCCGGGCGAACCCGATTTCCACTTCTGCGGAGCGCCGATCAATCCAGGCTTTCCCTATTGCCTGGATCATTGCTCGGTCGCTTATCAGGCGCAGCTTCCCCGCCGTGATCGCCGCCCGCCTCCGCCGCTGCCTTATGGCGGGCCGCGCGTCCGCTGACGGTTTGATCTGATCCGGAAGGCTTTCATCTCCGCATGCTGAGCGTGGCTCCGGCATGCGGAGTGCCTTAGATTTTGCGGGAGCGCTACTCCGCCGCCAGCAGCGTCTCCGCGCCCCCCAGATCGACCGATACCAGCCGGCTGACGCCGCGCTCGACCATCGTCACGCCGAACAGCCGGTGCATGCGGCTCATCGTCACCGCATTGTGCGTCACGATGAGATAGCGTGTGTCGGTTTCCTGCGTCATGCGATCGAGCAGATCGCAGAAACGCTCGATATTGGCGTCATCAAGCGGTGCGTCGACCTCGTCCAGCACGCAGATCGGAGCCGGGTTGGTGAGGAATAGGGCAAAGATCAGCGCCACCGCCGTCAGCGCCTGCTCGCCCCCCGAAAGCAACGTCAGCGCCGCAAGCTTTTTGCCCGGCGGCTGGGCCATGATCTCTAGCCCTGCTTCCAACGGATCGTCCGAATCGATCAAGGCCAGATGCGCCTCGCCGCCTGCGAACAAGGTAGTGAAGAGCCGCCGGAAATGTTTATCGACCGCTTCGAACGCCGCCAGCAGCCGCGCGCGGCCTTCCCGATTGAGGCTGCCGATCGAACCGCGCAAACGGTTGATCGCCTGACCCAGTTCGTCGCGCTCGGCGCTGTTGACGGAGCTTGCCTCTTCAAGCTCGCGCAGCTCGGTCTCCGCCACGAGGTTGACCGGCCCGAGGCGCTCCCGATCGGCGGTGAGCTTTTCGAAACGCGCCGATTCGGCCGAGGCTTCTTGCACGGTCGCGGCGTCGAAGCCGACTTTGGCCGGCAGCACCGGCGCGGGGCATTCGAAACGCTCGCCGGAGATACGGCCCATCTCCACGCGCCGCAGCTCCTGGTTTTCATGGCGGGCGACGGCGCCGGCGCGCGCCTCTCGCGCCGCAGCGAGGGTTTCGCCTGCTGCCGCTGCGGCGGCTTCGGTGCCGCGCAACCGCGCTTCAGCCGTGCGCTCTGCCTCAATCGCCGCGGCCGCACGCGCTTTTGCCTCGTCGGCTTCGCCGGAAAGTGCGGCGATCTGCGCATCCAGCCGCTCGGGCGCGCCGGTCAGCGTCGCGCGCTCGGCTTCAGCTTCGGCGAGCCTGCGGTTCATCTCCTCGATGCGCTTGGCAGCGTCGCCTGCACGGCTTCGCCAGCTCTTGATCTCGTTGCGCGCCGCCTCACGACGAGTCCGGTCATTCTCGATCTGGTGAACGAGCGCAGCGACAGCCGCACGCGCATCGGCAAGCGCGGAGCGGGCAAGATCGCCAGCATTTTTGAGCCGGGCAACCTCGGCCTTGGTCGCATCGCCCGGCGGCAGCGCTGCCAATGTAGCCCAGGCCTGCTTCTCGTCCGCTTCAGCTTCCGCCTGCTCGGCGGCGGCGCGCTGGTGGCGCTGATCGAGGGCCGCGCGCGCGGACGCATGGCGTTCGATCGCCGCGGTGGCGCTATCCTCTTCGCGCGTGGCGCGGCGAAACGCCTGCTCCATCTCCGCGAGCGTCGCGCGGGCCTTGTCGATCGCAGCGCGCGCGGCCGCCGCTTCGGCATTGGCCGCGGCCAATGCGGCTTCGGCGCTTTCGACATCCTTCTGCGCGGCAGGCATCACCCGCTGCAACTCTGCGAGCCGGTTGGCGCGGATCAGCCGCTCAGCAGCAGCCACGCCACCCGCTTCGGCGACAAAGCCGTCCCAGCGCCGCAGCTTGCCGTCCCGCGTGACGAGCCGCTGCCCCACCGCCAAAGGCAAAGTGCCCTCATCAACTTCTACGACGCCTATCTGAGCAAGCCGCCGCGCCAGCGCCGCAGGCGCGCGGACGTGGCTTGCCAGCGGCTCGGCGCCGGCCGGCAGCGCCGGATCACTGTCCAGGCGCTCGGCCCCCAGCCATCGCCGTGCGCCCTGCCCGAGGCCCGCTTCAAGATCGTCGCCCAACGCCGCTGCCAGCGCATGCTCATAACCGCGATCGGCGGTGATCTGGGCGAGCACCCGTTCCGCGCTACCGGCATCGGCCGCATTGGCGCGTTCGAGCGCCTTCGCCTCGGCAACGAGCGCTGCCAGGGCTGCCCGTGCCGAGGAACCGCGCGCCTCTGCCTGCTCACGCGCCGTTGCAGCCTTGTCACGGCGTGCCTCCGCTTCGGCCAGCAGGGTGGTCGTCTGCGTAATCGCAGCCTCGGCAGCTTCGCGCACATTGCGCGCCTGGTCGCGCCGTGCCTCATGTTCGGCTGCATCGCCCAACGCCGCGATTTCGCCGCTCACGCGTTGCATTTCGGCGGCCGCCCGATAGAGACGCTGGCGCGCAGCCGCGAGCGCAGCCTCGGCGACCCGCAGATCCGCCTGCTGCGCCGCCTCGGCCGCCAGCGCCTGCGCGAGCGCGACCTCGCCAGCGCGAACGGTTTCGTTCGCCTCGGCAGCGCGAGCTTCGACTGATCCGCGCCGGCCTTCAGCATCGGCGATGCGGGCGGCGAGGTCCTTTTCATCCTGCTCCAGGCGCGCAATCGCCTCGGCCGCGTCGATCGCGAGGCGATCCTCCCGCGCGCGGTCCTGCGCCATGGTTTCGACGCGCGCACCGAGCTCGGAGATCCGCCGATCGAGTGCGGCTCGCTCGCTGTTCAGCATCGCGAGCTTATGCGACAGCGCGTTTTCAGCTTCGCGCGCGCTCTGCGCTTCGGCGCGAGCGTCGCCGACCAACCTCGTGGCATCCGCCTGATGCACGGCCGCCGCGCGTTGCGCCTCGGCTGCTGCATGAACTGCTTCCTCGGCCGCTGCGACTTCCTTCTTCGCCTGATCGGCCGCGGCGGCGGCATCGCGCCAGCGCGCGAAGATCAGGCGCGCCTCCGCGCCGCGAATCTCGTCGCTGAGCTGGCGGTAACGCTCCGCAGCCCGCGCCTGACGCCGGAGTGACGCCACCCGGATTTCCATTTCCGCGATCACGTCATCGAGCCTGGTCAGGTTGGTCTCGGCGGCACGCAGCTTCTGCTCGGCATCCTTGCGGCGAACGTGGAGGCCGGAAATGCCGGCGGCTTCCTCCAGCATTTGGCGCCGTTCGGCCGGCTTGGCGGAGATGATGGCGCTGATCCGTCCCTGGCTCACCAGTGCTGGAGAATGCGAGCCGGTGGCAGCGTCCGCGAACAGGAGGGCGACGTCCTTGGCCCGTACGTCGCGGCCATTCAACCGATAGGCCGAGCCCGCCCCCCGCTCGATCCGGCGGATGATCTCCGCCTGGGTATCGCCGTCGCTGTCCGGCTCCTTGCGATCGATGTGAATCGCGACTTCAGCGAAATCGCGTTGCGGGCGGGCGGCGGTGCCGGCGAAGATCACATCTTCCATTCCCCCGCCGCGCATCGATTTGGCCGAGCTTTCGCCCATCACCCAACGGATCGCTTCGAGCAGGTTGGATTTGCCGCAGCCATTGGGACCGACCACCCCGGTCAGCCCCGGCTCGATCCGTAGCTCGGCCGGTTCGACAAAGCTCTTGAAGCCGGTCAGCCTGAGCTTGGTGATCTTCAAGACGCGGCCCCCACCACGTCGGCGCGCTAAGCGCCCGCTTTCTTGAGCTCGGGCTCAAGCGCGGTCCATGTCGGGGGCTGATCGACCTTGTTGCCGTTGATCAGGAAGGTCGGCGTGCCTTCGACCTTGTCGTCCTTGATCCCGCGATCGCGCATCGCGACGATGGCATCGATCTTGGCCTTGTCGGTCAGGCAGGCTTGCGCCTTGGCTTCCGGCAGCCCGCGCACGCGATAGAAATTATCGAGCCCGCCTGCCTTGGCCAGCGCGGCGAATTGCTCGGCCTGTGGGACTTTGGCGAGTTGATCCTGCTGCGGCTTGGTGAGCTGCTGGAACGGCAGGACCCATTTGTCCTGCTCCTGATAATTCTGCTCGACCAGCTTGAAGAACGGCCCCGGCCCCTGGCAGGTGGCGAGCAGCGTCGCCGACACATCGATCGGATTCAGCGGGAAGCTACGGAATTCCCAGCTCAGCTTGCCGCTGTCCACATATTTGTCGCGTAGCGGCGTCATCGCCTCGCGCGAAAAGTCGCGGCAATGCGGGCAGGTGAGCGATGCATATTCGACCAGCTTCACCGGCGCGTCGGGGTTGCCGATCAGATAGCCCCCTGCCGGCGTAACGGTGACCTTGTCGCTCCACTTTGTGCCAGCCGGAGCGGGAATGGCGGCCGCGGAAACTGCCGGCGCGGACGGAGCATTCTCCTCCGCCTTCTTGTTGCAGGCGGCAAGGCTGACCAGCATCGCCGCCGCCACCGCTATGAACCGGATACGCATTGCCTCACTCCTTTATCCGCCGCCCAGCGCGGTCTTGATTGCAGGCTCCAGATCTTCCCATCCCGTGCCGCTGACCGCGGTGCCGTTAACGACGAAGGTGGGCGTTCCCTGAACATTCTGCTTTTCGATTGCCTCCGCTCGCAGATCGATCAGCCTTTGCTGCCGTTTCGGATCCGCAAGGCATGCAGCCGCTTGCTTGGGCGGAAGGCCATGCGCCGCGAACCAGGCATCGATGCCAGCCTCATGGGCGAACACACCCGGCTTGGCCTCGAGAGGCGCGGCCTGGATGCGATCCAGCGCGTCCTGCTTCAGCGAAAAGGCGCCGGCGAATAGCTTCTCCTGATCGGCATAAACCGCGTCATAGAGATGAACCGCCAGAGCGGGCGACCCGCACGTCATCAGGATTGAGGCCGACAAGTCGGGACCGTTGAGCACGAAATTCCTGAGTTCCAGGCTCACCTTGCCCTTCGCGATATAATTACCGCGCAGCGGCGCCAGCCCGGTTTCGACGAAATGCCGGCAATGTGGACAGGTCAGCGAAAAATATTCCACCACCTTAACAGGAGCGGCCGGGTTGCCGATCAGATAGCCCCCTGCGGGCGTGGCCGCGACGACGCGATTCCAGTCCTTCGGGACCGCCTGCGCCGGAGCCAGCGCGAACATCATCAGCAGTGCAGCGATGAAAGCGCTCAGCCGCATCGATCGTCTTCCTCGAAGCTCGGAGTGCCTGTCGACGCCGCGACTGCCCCTGCCAGGGCTTCGAGACAGGCGCGAAGCTCCGGATCGCCGATCGCGCGCAGGGAATCGCCCATCGCGGCTGGGACTGGCCTCAGGCTGGGGGGCGCCATGCGCGGCGCTGGCGGGGTCACCTGCCCCTGCCGGATCGTCAGCCGGGCCACCGCGCCATAGCCGAAGAAACGGTTGACCCGCTCCATGATGGCGGGCGCGACATGCTGCATCATCGGCGCGTGCGCACTATCGACCATCAGCGTCAGCACGCCGTCCTTGTGCTTGCCGGCGGGAAAGCGGATCGATTCGGGGGCGGACACGTCGGCATAGCGAGGTCCCACAATTTCACGCCAGCGGCTGACCACCGACGATTGCACGAAGCCGAAGCGCCGGAACGCGGTACCTCCCACGCTCGGCAACATGTCGCCGACGGCGCGCAGACCGCCGACGCGCTCGGCTGCCGGCTTGTCACTTTTTTTCCGACGTTCCTTCATTCGGCTCTCCATGCCATAGGCCCGGCATGGCCGTCGACAGTCACGAGACCAATTATCCACAGATAGCGTGTGAGCTGCTCGCCTGGTACGATTCGAACGCGCGGGTTTTGCCCTGGCGCTCGCCACCTGGCGCGCCGCCGCCCGAACCTTATCGGGTCTGGCTTTCGGAAATCATGCTGCAACAAACAACCGTCGCGGCGGTGAAACCTTATTTCGAAAAATTCTCGACGCGCTGGCCGAGCATCTCCGATCTCGCGGCCGCCGATGAAACCGAGCTGATGTCCGCCTGGGCGGGATTGGGCTATTACGCCCGGGCACGCAATCTGATCGCCTGCGCGCGAACAATCGCTGACAAATATCACGGCCAATTCCCTGATACAGAACAAACATTGCGGGCGCTGCCCGGCATTGGCGGTTACACATCGGCTGCCATTGCGGCGATCGCCTTCGATCGGCGTGCCGTCGTGATGGACGCAAATGTGGAGCGCGTGGTTGCGCGCCTGTTTGGGTGCGATTCACCGCTTCCGGCTGGCAAAGCCGAACTTCACGCGCTGACGGACCGAATCACGCCGACGAAGCGCTGCGGCGATTTCGCCCAAGCCATGATGGATCTTGGCGCAACGATTTGCACGCCGCGCGCGCCGCGATGTCTGCTTTGCCCGATCGCAAGCCACTGTGCTGGAAAAGCGGAGCCAGAGCGCTATCCGCTCAAGGCCCGCAAGCTGCCGCGGCCTCGGAAGCGCGGCAGCATCTTCTGGACTGAGCGTGATGGTGAAGTTCTGCTCTGCCGCCGCCCGGACAAGGGGCTGCTGGGCGGAATGATCGCGCTTCCCTCGGGGCCGTGGATCGAGGATGATCCCGGCCTTTCCCAGGCACCTGCAGCAGATAGCTGGCACTTGATCGGAACGATCCGGCACGTCTTCACCCATTTTGCCCTCGACGCCGCAGTCTATCGGAGCGAGGCCGAAACCGATCATGAAGACGGGATCTGGTGGCCCATCGCGCGCATTGACGAAGCCGGTCTGCCGACGCTTTTCGCCAAGGCGGCATCGCTTGCAAGAAGGAACAGGAATGGCTGATCGCGACCCTCCCGGCCTTACCGGCAGCCCGCTCGACCGGGCGGACCATCTTCGAGAAAATCCGGAAGCGATTGCCGATTTGCGCGCAAGTCTTTCAGCCCGGCTGTTGCTGCTCGATGGGTTGGAGCCCCGCCTCGCCGATGATGGCGGGCTTGCCTGGGGATCGCTTGCCGACGCACCCGACGAAGCCGAACTCGCGTTGCTGGGCTTCATCGACGGCAGACCGCGCTTCGTTGCGTTGGCGGCAGCGCCTTCGGGTTTCTCCCGTTCCGCACGACTGATGCAGGTACTGGCCACGTTGCCACCCGGCGAAGCCTCGACCTTCGCGGCCGCGCGCAGCCTCGTGGACTGGCATAACCGGCACAAGTTCTGCGCGAACTGCGGCACGCCTACCGAGACTTTCCGTGCCGGATGGGCAAGGCGTTGTTCGAATTGCAAGGCCCAGCATTTTCCACGCACCGATCCGGTCGTGATCATGCTGGCAGAACATGAGGGCCGCGTGCTGCTCGGCCGTCAGCCGCAATTCCCCGCGGGCTTCTACTCGGCTCTGGCCGGGTTCGTCGAAGTTGGCGAATCGATCGAGGAGGCGGTCGCGCGCGAACTCAGGGAAGAAGCGGGCGTCGTCGCCAGGAATATCCGCTATATCGCCAGCCAACCCTGGCCTTTTCCCTCTTCGTTGATGATCGCCTGCATCGGCGAGGCCGAGAGCGACGAGATCATTCTGGACGAGAATGAGCTTGAACATGCCAAATGGTGCGACAGAAGTGCTGTATCCGCTTCGCTTGCCGGCGACGCTGACGCGCCGTTCCTGCCGCCGCCGCCTTATGCGATCGCCCACACGCTGCTGAGGCGCTGGCTGGACGGCGCTTAACCGGCGGGAACCGTTCGCGGCCGCGCCTGCGAATAGGTTCCGAGCAGACGCACCCACTTGGTATGGAAGGCAAGCTCCTCCAGTGCGCGCGCGACGGCCGGATCATCGGGCTTGCCCTCGATATCCGCGTAGAATTCGGTGGCCGCAAAGCTCGCTCCACGCTGATAGCTTTCAAGCTTGGTCATGTTCACGCCATTGGTCGCGAAGCCGCCCAGTGCCTTGTACAGCGCCGCGGGAATGTTCTTCACCTCGAAGATGAAGGTCGTCATGACCGGCCCTTCCGGAACCTCGGCAAGCGGATCGCGCGCCAGCAACACGAAGCGCGTGGTATTATCATCGGAATCCGAGATGCCTTCGGCGAGCAGATCGAGCCCGTAAAGCTCGCCGGCAAGCGCCGGTGCGATGGCCGCCACACCTTCATTCTTCATTTCGGCCACGGCGGCGGCGGCGGCCGCCGTGTCGGGATAGGCGATCGGCTTGATTCCCTGGCTTCGCAGCCAATGGCGGCATTGCCCCAATGCCTGCGGGTGGCTCATCGCTTCGAGGATGGGCGCGCCCTTGCGGCCCAGCAGGCAATGGCGAATGGTGAGAAACTGCTCGCTTACGATCGCCAGCCCTGATTCCGGGAGCAGGAAGTGAATGTCGGCGACGCGGCCGTGGAGCGAGTTCTCGATTGGAATCAGTGCGCGATCGACAATGCCATCGCGTACGGCATCGATCGCGTCCTCGAAGCTGAAACAGGGCATCGGCAACGCGTCGGGCATCGCCTCCACGATCGCGATATGAGAATTGGCGCCAGGCGCGCCTTGAAAGGTGACCCCGCGCGCCGGCTCCGCGGTAGCGGCAGCAACCATTTGCGCGACCAATGCGCGCGCGGGAGCGGGATAGTTTTCCATATGGGCGAGAGCGCTTAGGGGCAGCACCAGCCAATCGCAAGCGCGGCTTGCGAAGCCTGACAACCGACTCTAAAGGGAGCGCGATTTTCGCGCGGCCGACGCGCGGAACCTTGAGCAACAGGACGGGGCATGAACGATCGCGCGAATACGATTGCCGGATGGGTGCTTGCGGGTGGCATTGTCGCCCTGGGCCTTTCGATCGTAACTGGGGAATATTTCCGCGCCGAGCGTCCCGAGAAGATGGGCTATGTGGTCGAGGGCGTTGAGGCCGAGGGCGGCGAGAGCGGCGGTGCCGCCGCCGAGCAGCCCGCTGCCTTCTATCTGGCTTCGGCCGATCCGGCGAAAGGCGCTGACGTCTTCAAAAAATGCGCTGCCTGCCACAATGCCGACAAGGGCGGACCCAACGCGCTCGGGCCGAATCTCTATGGCGTGGTCGGCGAGGCGATCGGCAAGGGCGCCAATGGATTTGCCTTCTCCGATGCGCTGTCGAGCAAGGGCGGCAATTGGGATTGGGACAGCCTGTTCGCCTGGTTGAAGAGCCCGAAAGCTTTCGCACCGGGAACGAAGATGACCTTCGCCGGCCTGTCCAAGCCTGAAGATCGCGCCAATGTGATTGCTTACCTCAACAAGCAAAGCGATGCGCCCAAGCCGATGCCGTCGGCACCACCGGCCAATGCGGACAAGGGCGGCGCCCAGGCCAATCCAGCCGGACCAGGCGCTGACGCCAACCCCAAGGCCGCCGAGGGGACCCAGCAGCCGAACGCGCAGGGCCGCGCTCCTGCCGTTCCGACGGCGACCGCGGGCGAGGGCAAGGGCGAAGGCGCTGCCGAAGGCAACAAGAAGTAAGCAGGAGGGCGACTCGCCTTCGCGTCAATCCTTAGCGTAGAAGTCCTGGACGATCTTCCACGCCTCTTCGGCGGTTTCCACGAAGTGGATCAGATCTAGATCGGTGGGGGAGATCACGCCCTCCTCCACCAAGGCGTGGAAATTGACCACGCGATTCCAGAAATCGGCCCCGAACAGCATCACGGGCATGACCGCGATCTTGCCGGTCTGCATCAGCGTGAGCAGCTCGAACGTCTCATCGAACGTGCCGAATCCGCCGGGGAACACCGCCACGGCGCGCGCGCGCAACAGGAAATGCATCTTCCTCAGCGCGAAATAGTGAAACTGGAAAGAGAGCGACGGCGTAACGAAATCATTGGGCAATTGCTCATGCGCCAGCACGATGTTCAACCCGATCGAATCGGCCCCGACGTCGTGCGCGCCGCGATTGGCCGCTTCCATGATCGAGGGGCCGCCGCCGGAACAAACCACCAGATGGCGCTTGCCATCGGCATCCGTCGGCGTCGCGCTGGCCAGTCGGGCCAGCCTTCGCGCCTCATCATAATATTTCGCCTTGCCCTTGAGCTTCTGCGCGATGATCTCCTGCGTTTCGGTCTTGGCTGCTTCCACCAGCCGATCGGCATCGTCGGGCTCGGGGATCCGCGCCGAGCCATAGAATACGAAGGTGGAGGCGATCCCAGCCTCATCAAGCAATAGCTCCGGCTTCAGCAGCTCGAGCTGAAAACGAACCGGCCGCAAATCTTCGCGAAGCAGGAAGTCCTTATCCTGGAACGCCAGCCGATAGGCGGAATGCTCGGTCTGCCGGGTGGAGGTGACGCGGCTGGCTGAAGCCGCATCTTCCTTGGCGCGCGGAAATATTCGTTTTGGGAGCTTCTGGTCTGTCATGGCGGCGAGCCTATGGCGATCATGGTTACGATTTTGCAAGCCCGGCAGCCTTAGCGGCAATAAGGCCCCGGCCCCATGTCGAAATGGAAATGATTGTGGTGAAACGCGTTGGCGTCGGGTCCAAGCACGACGCTGAACCGCCGGCACGCCGATTGATGCAGCGCGCGCAGGAAGGATCGCGCATTTGCGTCCGGGCCGTTCCAGTCCTGCTCGACGGTGATGCGGCGGCCGTTCGCGAGATCGAAGGCAGCGATATCCACTGCATTGGCGCGCGCATGCTCGGAGAGCTTGCCGCCCGCGATCCCGTTGACGGGACGGCAGGCATAGCTGCCGAAGCTCTCGATCTTGACGACCGGGCTATCCAGCCAGGCCCGCGCCGCCTGCTGGACCGCGGTCTGCACCCAGCGCGTGAACGGCACCGCCAGCCCGCATCTGAGGGCACCGAGATTGGTCACCGGAATGCCGACGGCGAGCAGCTTGACTGAGCTGGTCGCCGAACAGCCAGGCGAAAAGCTGCGGTCCGGCAACAACTCAAAGCGCGCACCAGCGGCCTGGAGATCGGCGAGGCACATTCTGAGATCGGGCTCGGCCGGCAGTCGCGGAGGAGGCAAGCGGCCATGACGCTGCTCGGACGGGCCGACGCAGGCCGCGACCATGAGCAGAAGTGCGATACCCCGCTTGCGCATGAAAGCGCATTGCGGGGGCTGTGCGTCGAAAGCAATTGCCCAAGGCCAAAATGCGAGTCGGGAGGTTCGCGATGCGAGCCGGGGCGAAACGGTGTCTCGATTATCTGGATGGTTAACGCCGCGTTAGTTGACTTCGTGGCGGACGCGACTAGAAGCGCCGGCGGGCCACGCCGTCCCAACGCGGCGCGTGCTCTCTGCGAGGAGAGACTGACATGACTGACTTCCCCAAGCCGGCGGCGAAGCCGGCCCGCCCCCATTTTTCATCCGGACCCTGCGCCAAGCCGCCCGGCTGGTCGCCTGAAAAGCTCGCCACTGGTTCGCTCGGCCGCTCGCATCGTTCGAAGCTCGGCAAAAGCCGCATCGTGCATGCGATGGAGCTTAGCCGCGACATTCTGGGCGTGCCTGCAACCCATCATATCGGCATCGTTCCGGGTTCCGACACCGGCGCGGTCGAAATGGCGCTGTGGAGCCTGTTGGGCGCGCGGCCGGCTACGATGGTCGCGTGGGAAAGCTTCGGTGAGGGTTGGGTCACCGATGTCGTCAAGCAGCTCAAGCTCGATACCAAGGTCGTCAAGGCGCCCTATGGCGAGCTGCCCGATCTCGGCCAGATCGATCAATCCACCGACGTCGTCTTCACCTGGAACGGCACGACCTCGGGCGTGCGCGTGCCGAACGGCGACTGGATCCGCGATGATCGCGAAGGCCTCATGATCGCGGATGCCACCTCGGCCTGCTTCGCCCAGGACATTCCTTGGGACAAGCTCGACGTCGTGACCTACAGCTGGCAGAAAGCATTGGGCGGCGAAGGCGCGCATGGCGTGCTGATCCTCGGGCCGCGCGCGGTCGAGCGTCTCGAAAGCTACACGCCGGCTTGGCCGTTGCCCAAGATCTTCCGCATGACCAAAGGCGGCAAGTTCAACGCGAGCATCTTCAAGGGCGACACGATCAACACGCCCTCGCTGCTCGCGATCGAAGACTATATCTTTGCGCTGGAATGGGCGAAATCGACCGGCGGCTTGCGTGCTCTGATCAGGCGGGCGGACGACAATCTCGCCGCGCTTGACGCGTGGGTGCAGAAAACGCCGTGGATCGATCATCTCGCGAAGGATCCGGCGAGCCGCTCGAACACATCGGTATGTCTCAAATTCGCTGACGACGCGGTGACTGGTCTCGACGACGAAGCGCAGCTTGCCCTCGTCAAGAAGATGGCATCCCTGCTCGAAGCCGAGGACGCGGCCTATGACGTCGCCGGCTATCGCGATGCCCCGCCGGGCTTGCGAATCTGGTGCGGCGCGACGGTCGAGGCCAGCGATATCGAAGCGCTCGGCCCCTGGCTCGATTGGGCCTGGGCGCACGCTCGCGGCTGAACCTCGGCTTCATCGATGCCCGGCACCTGCCGGGCGGCTTCACTCCACGCAAAACGCACCACCGACATGACCCCCCCGCCATCGGCGGGGGTGACGTGGAAACAGAAAGGCAACACCAATGCCCAAAGTCCTCATTTCCGATAAGATGGATCCTCGCGCCGCCCAGATCTTCCGCGAGCGCGGCGTCGAGCTCGACGAGATTACCGGCAAGACCAAGGACGAGCTGATCGCCATGATCGGTGATTATGACGGCCTCGCCATTCGCTCCTCGACCAAAGTGACCAAGGACGTGATTGCGGCGGCCAAAAACCTCAAGGTGATCGGCCGCGCCGGCATCGGCGTCGACAATGTCGACATTCCGGCGGCTTCCGCCGCCGGCATCGTCGTCATGAACACGCCGTTCGGCAATTCGATCACCACCGCCGAGCATGCGATCGCGCTGATGTTCGCCCTCGCGCGCGACCTGCCGGAAGCCGACAAATCGACCCAGGCAGGCAAGTGGGAGAAGAATCGCTTCATGGGCGTCGAGGTGACGTCCAAGACGCTGGGCCTGATCGGCGCCGGCAATATCGGCTCGATCGTGGCGGACCGCGCACTTGGGCTGAGGATGAAGGTGGTCGCCTATGATCCTTTCCTCACGCCGGAGCGCGCGCTGGAAATGGGCGTCGAAAAGGTCACGCTGGACGAACTGCTCGCGCGCGCCGACTTCATCACCCTGCACACGCCGCTCACCGACAGCACCCGCAACATCCTGAGTCGCGAGAATCTGGCCAAGACCAAGAAAGGCGTTCGCATCATCAATTGCGCGCGCGGCGGGTTGATCGACGAAGCGGCGCTCAAGGACGCCCTCGACGCAGGTCATGTCGCCGGCGCCGCCCTGGACGTGTTCGTAACCGAGCCGGCCAGCGAATCACCGCTGTTCGGTACGCCGGGGTTCATTTCCACGCCCCATCTCGGCGCCTCGACCACCGAAGCGCAGGTCAATGTGGCGATCCAGATCGCCGAACAGATGGCTGATTTCCTGATGACCGGCGGCGTCACCAACGCGCTCAACATGCCGAGCCTCTCGGCCGAAGAGGCTCCCAAGCTGAAGCCCTACATGGCGTTGGCAGAAAAGCTTGGTTCGCTGGTGGGCCAGCTTGCCCACGGCGCGCTGAATTCGATCGCCGTGGAGGTCGAAGGTGCGGCTGCTGAACTCAACATGAAGCCGATTACCGGCGCCGTGCTGGCGGGCTTGATGCGGGTCTATTCCGATACGGTGAACATGGTGAACGCCCCGTTTCTGGCGAAGGAACGCGGACTCGACGTGCGCGAGATCCGCCACGATCGCGAAGGCGACTACCACACGCTGGTCCGAGTCTCGGTTCAGACGAAGGAAGGTGAACGCTCGGTCGCGGGCACTTTGTTCGCAAATGCGGAACCGCGATTGGTCGAGCTGTTCGGCATCAAGGTCGAGGCTGATCTGGCAGGTTCGATGCTCTATATCGTCAATGAAGACGCGCCGGGTTTCATTGGCCGTCTCGGCACCACGCTTGGCCAGGAAAATGTGAATATCGGGACGTTTCACCTCGGTCGGCGCCGTGCCGGCGGCGAGGCGGTGCTCCTGCTATCGCTCGACACGCCGGCCGAAGATGGGCTGCTGGCGAAGGTGAATGCGCTCCCGGGCGTCAAGCGCGCAAGATCGCTTCACTTCTGAAACGAGCGATGCAATCTTTGCAATTACGATAAAAATTTTTGCAGTTGCAAAATGATTTGACGCAGCGCACAAGGGAATTGCCTTTCAGGCATCCTCTCCTAAAACTTTTCAGGGTCGGCTCCTGGGAGCCGGCCCTTTCTTTGCATTTGCGGCCAAGCGTGCCGATTCAGCGCCGGTCGGCTTTGTTTTGTGAGGAATACGATCTCCTTGCCGACGTGAAATTTCGGTAGATTGTGGCTGCTGCGGCTGGGATACAAAATTAAGACAATGCGCAGGAGAGGGGCCGCCGGTGACCCCGGAAATTCCCCAGCCGCAGCTTCAATAGCGCTTGATTAGCTTGGCCAGGTAGCGTCCGCAGAAATAATCGCTAAAGGGCCAGCATGACCATTGCTCCCGGACTTTTACCGGAAGGCTTTCACGACCGGCTGCCGCCGCAGGCGGAAGCGGCATCGCGGCTGCTTCACAGGGCTATCGTGGCGATTAGCCGCCACGGTTACGAACGGGTCGCGCCCCCGCTCGCGGAGTTCGAGGAGACCTTGGTTGGACGCCTGAAGTCTGCGCGGTCCCGGGATCTACTGCGCTTCGTTGACCCGATTTCACAACAGACGCTGGCGCTACGCCCGGACATCACCGCCCAGGTGGGCCGGATCGCGGTGACCCGCATGGCGCATCGCCCACGTCCGCTCCGCCTCGCTTATGGCGGACCGGTGCTGCGGTTGCGCGCGACGCAGCTACGGCCCGTGCGCGAACTGACGCAGGCAGGGGCCGAGTTGATCGGGCCATCCACGCCCAACGCGGTGATCGAAGTGCTGCTGGTAGCGATCGAGGCGCTGGAGGTTGCCGGCGTCACCGACATCACGGTGGATTTGACCCTCCCCAATCTGATCGAGACGCTGGCGGCCGGCCCCCTTCCCTTGCCAGCCGATCGCATCGACGCAGTGCGCGACCGGCTCGACGCCAAGGATGCGGGTGCGCTGGCCGAGTTAGGAGCGAGCGCTTATCTGCCACTGTTGCAGGCGGCGGGACCGGTAGCCTCGGCCCGCGCGCGCCTTGCCAGGCTCGATGGCGCAGCCGTGCTCCAGTCCCGCCTCGAAGCCATTGATACGATCGCCGCCGCCATCGGTGAACGGGCAACGCTCACGCTCGACCCGACCGAGCAGCACGGCTTCGAATATCAAAGCTGGATCGGCTTCTCGCTGTTCGGAAACGGCCTTTCCGGGGAGATTGGCCGTGGCGGAGCCTACACGATCGTCGATGCTCAAGGCGGCGAGGAGGAAGCGGTCGGCTTTTCGCTCTTCCTCGACCCGTTGGTCGATGCTGGCCTCGGGCAGGAAGCGCGCCGCCGCATATTCATCCCGCTCGGCAGCGACCAAGCGACAGCGGCTGCATTGCGGAGCGAGGGCTGGATAACGATCGCAGCCCTCTCGGCAGATGACGACGGGCAAAAGCTCGGCTGCACCCACATTCTGCGCGACGGCGTCGCCGCTCCCTATTGAGGACCGCCGTTCGGCGATCCAACCGCGTCCTTCAAAAAGGCATCTACCGCGATCGTAGCCGGGTTCTGCTCCTTGCCGAGCGTGCCCAGCATATACATGTGCGTGGTATCGGGGATCGCCACCACCCGGGCGACCGCCCCGTCCTGCCGCAGCGATTGCGCGAAACGCTGGGCAAAAAAACCGGCCGCCGGATTATGCGCTTGATCGTAGAGAAAGAGCCAGCGGGGGGCATCGGGCAATCCCACATGGGCCTGCGGCGAGAGACGAGTCTCCCGGGCAACATCCGTACCGAACGCGTCTGCATAAAAGCGCGACGTGATCGCCCCGGCCGCCATGATCCCTGGCACGTCGATGCCTGCTCCATCGAGCGAGACGACGCCCCTGATCGAATCGAACGGCACGCCGGCGCGCTTCAGCCAATCGGGGTCGGTCGCTATCAGCGCCGCAAGATGCGCTCCCGAGCTGTGCCCGACCAGCACGATCCGGCGCGCATCGATGTTGAACCTTCGGCCATGCTTCACCAGCCAGCGCAGGGCGCGCGTGACATCGGCGAGCTGATCCTCCACCTTCACATTCGGCACCAGGCGATAATCAAGCGACGCATAGGCATAGCCTTTTGCTACGAAATAGCCTGGCTGCGCGCTCTCGCCATCCTTTTTGGAACCCATCGACCAGCCGCCGCCATGGATGAACAGGATGAGGGGAGCCGGTGGCCCCTCACCGGCCCAATAAAGATCCAGCACCTGCTTTTCGGCGCCTCCATAGGCTTCGGTGCTGCTCTTCATGCCGGGCGGCCCGGCTTGGCAGGCGCTGGCAAGCAACGCCATCAAAGCAATCAGGAAACGCAGATCGGTTCTCCAGCACAGGATTCGGCACATAGGCATGGACGCGAGCGCCAGCATCCAATAGGCAGCGCCCGCTTGTAAGCGAAGGGGAGCCACGTGGCCAACGTAACCGTCATCGGTGCCCAATGGGGCGATGAAGGCAAGGGTAAGATCGTAGACTGGCTGGCGGAGCGCGCCGACGTCGTCGTGCGCTTCCAGGGCGGGCATAATGCCGGCCACACGCTCGTCGTCGGCAATCAGACCTACAAGCTGAGCCTCCTGCCGTCGGGCATCGTGCGCGGCACGCTTTCGGTGATCGGCAATGGCGTCGTGCTCGATCCCTGGCATTTCCGCGATGAGGTCGCCAAGCTCAAGGGGCAAGGTGTCACGATGACGCCGGACAATCTGCAGGTGGCTGAGACCTGTCCTCTGATTCTTCCATTCCATCGCGACCTTGACGGGCTTCGCGAGGATGCCTCGGGCGCCGGCAAGATCGGCACTACCAGGCGCGGCATTGGCCCGGCTTATGAGGACAAGGTCGGCCGCCGTGCGATCCGGGTTTGCGATCTCGCTCATCTCGATGATCTCGAGCTTCAGCTTGATCGCATCTGTGCACATCATGATGCGCTGCGGGCCGGGTTCGGCGAAGGCCCGATCGATCGCGAACGGCTGATGACCGATCTGAGGGAAATCGCCGATTTCATCCTGCCTTTTGCCAAGCCAGTCTGGCTCACGCTCAACCAGGCAAAGGCGCGCGGCGATCGCATATTGTTCGAAGGCGCCCAGGGCGTTCTGCTTGACGTCGATCACGGCACTTACCCGTTCGTCACCTCTTCCAACACCATCGCAGGCACGGCCGCCGGCGGCTCCGGCCTCGGCCCGAGCGCGACGGGGTTCGTGCTGGGCATTGTGAAGGCCTATACGACCCGGGTCGGCTCCGGCCCCTTTCCGACCGAGCTTACCGACGAAACGGGGCAGCGGCTTGGCGAGCGCGGTCATGAATTCGGAACCGTAACAGGACGCAAGCGCCGCTGCGGCTGGTTCGACGCGGTTCTGGTGCGCCAGTCAGTGGCCGTCTCGGGCGTCACGGGCGTTGCCCTCACCAAGCTGGACGTGCTTGACGGCTTCGCGGAGCTCAACATCTGCACGGGCTATATGGTCGACGGTCATCACTATGACTATTTGCCGCCACACCCGCAGGATCAGGCGCGCGCGGAGCCGATCTACGAAACGATCGAGGGCTGGAGCCAATCGACCGCCGGCGCCCGCAGCTGGGCGCAACTGCCTGCCCAGGCCATCAAATATGTGCGACGAATCGAAGAATTGATCGGATGCCCGGTCGCGCTGGTATCGACCAGCCCCGAGCGGGAGGATACGATCCTCGTGCGGGACCCTTTCGCTGATTGAGGAGCAACCATGGCGCTCGAAGACCCTGGTTTCTTAGCCGTACTCGCCGAATATAACGAGCGGCTGGCGCGCGAGGATCCAATCGTGCACGATCCTCAAGCCCTCCAGGCAGCAGACGTGAACGATCTCCTGATTCCGGTCGGCGAGGACGTCGGAAGGCTCATGCATGCGCTTGTCGTCGGGCTCGGCGCGCACATCATCGTCGAGCTTGGCACGTCTTACGGCTACTCGACCTTGTTCCTCGCGGACGCGGCGAAGGCGACGGGCGGCAAAGTCTATAGCTACGACGTTGCGGCCAACAAACAGGCCTATGCTCGCGAGCGACTGCAGCGGGCAGGCTTGAGCGATTATGTCGAGTTCAGATTGGGCGATGCGGTTGAGTTGCTTGAAGGTCAGACGGGACCTGTCGATTTCGTGCTGATGGATTTGTGGAAGGATCTTTACGTCCCGTGCCTCCATCGGGTTGCGCCGCTACTCGGTCCGAGCGGTACCATCCTGGCAGACAACATGACATTTCCACCCCAGGCGCGAAAGGACGCGGAGACCTACCAAGCCGCGGTTCGCGCCATTCCTGGCATGTTGTCGACGCTGCTTCCTATCGGCAATGGCATCGATATCGCGGTAAAGCAGGATTTCCTGAGCGACAGCTGATCACACGGTCGGCTTCTGGGAAAAGCCTGCCGCCACGATACCCTGCGCGGTCTCCACTTCCACAAGATCCACGCGCGCACCCGCTGGGCCGTCATGGCAGGCTGCGATCAGCGCTTCGACCGCTTCGGTCGACCCAACCGCGAGCGCCTCGACCGTCCCGTCGATCCTGTTGCGGACCCAGCCGTCGAGGCCAAGCCGTTCGGCGAACTCGACCGTCCAGCCACGATAGTAGACGCCCTGCACACGGCCGTGAATGCGGAGCCGACGGGCTATCCGCGCTTCACTCATTTGCCCGTTTGCGCGCGGTGCAGCAGCTTCTGATCGGCAAGCACCAGCGCCATCATTGCCTCGACGACAGGCGCTGCGCGGATGCCGACGCAGGGATCGTGCCGCCCCTTCGTCATGATCTCGGTTGCCGCGCCTTCGCGGTCGATCGTTTCGACCGGCGTAAGGATCGAAGAGGTCGGCTTCAAAGCGACGCGGACGAGCACGGGCTGCCCGGTCGATATGCCACCGGCGACGCCGCCCGCATGATTGGAGAGAAAGAGCGGCCGTCCGTCATTGCCGGGGCGCATCGCATCTGCATTGGTCTCACCGGTCAGCCGCGCGGCATGAAAGCCCTCGCCGATCTCGACTCCTTTAACAGCGTTGATGCTCATCATCGCGGCAGCAAGCTCGCTATCGAGCTTGGCGTAAAGCGGCGCGCCCCAGCCTGGCGGCACACCCTCGGCGACGCATTCGATCACCGCGCCGAGCGATGATCCGCGCTTGCGCGCATCGTCCACCAGCTCCTCCCAGCGCGCAGCGGCATGCGCGTCCGGGCAGAAGAATGGGTTATTGTCGATCTGGGCGTCGTCGAACAACGATCGATCGATCGGATCACCGCCAAGCTCAACCAGATACGCCTGAATTTTGACCCCTTCGATCACCCGCCGCGCCACCGCGCCGGCAGCGACCCGCGCCGCAGTCTCTCGCGCCGAGGAGCGCCCGCCGCCGCGGTAATCGCGGAAACCATATTTCAGATCATAGGCATAATCGGCGTGCCCGGGGCGATAGGCTTTCGCAACGTCCGCATAATCCTTCGAGCGTTGATCGACATTCTCGATCATCAACGAAATCGGCGTTCCCGTCGTCCGTCCTTCGAATACGCCGGAGAGAATGCGTACCCGATCAGGCTCCTGACGCTGGGTGGTGAAACGGGACGTGCCCGGCCGGCGCTTGTCGAGCCAGGGTTGTATGTCCTCCTCGCGCAAAGGCAGCCCGGGCGGGCAACCGTCCACGACCGCGCCGAGCGCGGGGCCATGGCTTTCGCCCCAGGTCGAGAAACGAAATACGCGTCCGAAGCTGTTGAAGCTCATATCATTTGCAGGAGAAGCGCGCCGCCAGCGCCGCACCGACCACCCTGCTCGCCTTGGTCTGCAAATTGGTGCTTTTGAGCTTCATATAATCCAGCACCGTATTGACCAGCACCGAATCGTCCACGCCGACCGGGAAGCAAAGCTTGTAGGGAAAGGTCGATCCGTCGAGGCTGGTTTCCGAATAGCTGTCCGCCACTCCGCGAATATAGTTGTTGCATGCGTCGAACGCGTTTGCGCGCCGCGTCGAGCATTGTTGCATCAGCTCGAGGCCGGAAACGAATGTCGGCTCGGCGCTCGCCGGCGCGCTCACCGACCCCGCCACGGCGGATATCAGGATCATGCCGGCACCGTAAAACCGCAACTTCATCGCCCCCTCCTTCGAAAAGCTAAGCCAAGGCTATATCTGGCGCATCCTCGGCCTTCATGCCAATGACATTATAGCCTGCGTCGACATGATGAATCTCTCCTGTCACGCCGCTAGACAAGTCAGAAAGAAAGTAAACGCCCGCGCCGCCGACGTCCTCGATCGTCACATTTCGGCGCAGCGGCGAGTTCAGTTCGTTCCATTTGAGGATGTAACGGAAATCGCCGATGCCGCTTGCGGCCAGCGTTTTGATCGGACCGGCCGAGATCGCGTTGACCCGGATGTTTTCGGGGCCGAGGTCCATTGCCAGATATTTGACCGACGTTTCCAGCGCCGCCTTAGCGACGCCCATGACGTTGTAATGCGGCACGACCTTTTCCGCGCCATAATAGGTCAGCGTCAGGACCGAGCCGCCATTCGGCATCATCGCCCGCGCCCGCCTCGTCACCGCCACGAAGCTGTAGGCCGAGATGTTCATTGTCATCAGGAAATTGTCGAGGCTGGTATCGACATAGAGGCCGCGGAGCTCGTTCTTGTCCGAAAAGCCGATCGCATGAACGATGAAATCGATCGTCGGCCATCTGGCAGCCAAGACTGCGAACGCGGCATCGAGCGCGTCCATGTCGGATACGTCGCAATCGATCAGGAAATCCGAACCCACTTCAGCCGCCAACGGACGCACGCGCCGCTCGAGCGCTTCTCCCTGGTAACTGAACGCCATTTCGGCGCCCTGCGCGTGCAGGGCCTTGGCAATGCCCCAGGCAAGCGATCGATCATTGGCAAGGCCCATGATCAGACCCCGCTTTCCCTGCATCAAGCCGGCCATTTTTTCTCCTTCAGCTTGTCGGTTGGCCGTCCTTTAGCGCTGGTTCAGGGGATTCCGCCAGTGCCGCGTTGAGATGCGCGCCAAAAACCAGCCCAAGCCCGACGAACCAGAAGAATATCAAGGCGATGATGACGCCGGCAAGGCTCCCGTAGGTACGATCATAACTGCCGAGCAAGCCCAGGATCAACGGAAGCATGATCGTCACCGCCATCCACCACAACGCCGTGAACAGGGCGCCGGGCCATTTCGGGCACGCGCTGTAGCGATATTTAGAGGGCGTCAGCGAATAGAAGATCGCGTAAAGAGCCACGATCATCATCGCCAGCGGCAACAGCTTGGAAAGCCTGATCAGGTCGGTGATGTCGCGCGCGAAGGGGAGGATGCGGTAAAGAAACTGCTCGATCGCGACGATCGTCACCTGCAGGCTGAACGCCGTCAGCGCCAGGATCACCGATATCACGATGATCGCGATCGAACTCAGCCGATAACGCCAGAAGCTACGCAAGAAGGGCGTGCCATAAGCGCGCCGCAAAATATCGCGGATGGTCTCGATGAAGCTGCCGACCGACCAGAGCCCGACCAGCGCGCCGAGCCACAGTAACGAGCCCGTTCGCGCCGCCAGCACATCCGATATCGGCTTGGCGAGGAGCTCGGCAACGCTCGGCGGCACCGTCTTCAGGAAGGAGTGCACCGCGACCATCGTTTCAGGGCCATGGCCGAAGATCTGAGCCACGGCGGCCATGATGATGAAGAAGGGAAAGAGCGTGAGCAACGCCAGATAGGCAAGATTTCCCGCGTGGATGAAGCCGTCCGAATAGACGCCGATCACCACCCGCTTGGCGACTTCATAGGTTCGCGTGCCCGGGCCGATCTTGTCGAGGTGGCGAACGAAGCCGCCGCGCGCCTCCGTCCTTGCCCTTTCTTCGGGCGATACGGGGGAAACGTCCTTCACACTCGGCTAAACACCGAGAGAAGCGCGCGGGTTGCCTCCGCCATGCCAAGTTTCGGCAAAGCTTTTGAGCGCGGCATCGTCAGCGGGGATATCGATCATCAACGTGACCAGCTGATCGCCACGCCCCCCGCCCTTCTTGTGAAAGCCGCGACCCTTGAGACGGAGCGTCTTGCCGCTGGTCGATCCGGCCGGCACCGTCAGCATGACCGCGCCCTCCACCGTGGGAACCTTGACCGCCCCGCCTTTCACCGCCTCCCCGAGCGTGATCGGAAGGTCCAGCCGGACATCGTCGCCGTCGCGCTGGAAGAAACGATGCGGCCGCACCTCGATCGTGACGATCGCGTCGCCGGTGCCGCCCGGCCCCTCCTCGCCCTGGTTCGACAACCGCATCTGCGTGCCGGTCTCGACGCCGGCCGGAAGCTTCAGATCGATCGTTTTCCCGCTCGACAGGGTTATGCGCTGCGGCTTCAGCGCCGCCGCGTCCTCGAACGGCACCTGAAGACGATAGCCGATGTCGGCACCTTTGCGCGCGCGGCCGCCGAAGCCGCCGAAATTGCCGCCGGGGCTGCGGCCCTGCGCGCGGCCGCCACCGAAAATGCCGCTGAAGATATCACCGAGATCGGCATCACCGAACTCGAACTGCGCGCCGCCCTGCCCGTGGCGGAAGCCGCCCTGGGGGCCACCTGCCCCGCCAAAGCCGTAGGGCATCTTCGGGTTGCCATTCTCATCGATCTCGCCGCGATCATATTGGGCACGCTTGTCCTTGTCGGACAGCAGATCATATGCCGAGGTCACCTCGGCGAAGCGCTCGGCCGCTTTGGGATTCTCCTGATTGCGATCGGGGTGCAGTTCCTTGGCAAGTTTTCGATACGCTTTCTTGATCGCGGCATCGTCCGCGCCGCGTGCTATTCCCAGCGTAGAATACAGATCCGCCATCAGCCCAATTCGCCCACGAAGATTGTTGCCTTTCGGCCACAATCAGATGTGGACTAATTGCCGCATCCGCAAGCTTAATTTTCAGCCTCGTCTGCACCTTCCGAACCTGCGTAAAGGCTCAGCCCGTCAGGCACGCGCCGCACGCGCTTTCCCTGCCGCCGC